>CAACVC010000311.1_pt1 | contig 11020 bp, 12 predicted proteins | sample 2381761 | NCBI WGS metagenome assembly CAACVC01 (sample SAMEA5211966, study PRJEB30684) | marine metagenome | biome: Marine; feature: Epipelagic; material: Water | collected 2015-10-15 | depth 45 m
ATATAGGTAATCACCCTGAAAGTGATTATTTAGAAGGTTGGGTAGCAAGTAAAATTACAAAAGCAGCTGATTATCTATCATCAGTTTACCATTATCTAGATTATGAAGATAATTTTCCAACTAGAGAACCTTGTTATAGTGATGAAGAAGAAAAAGATGATGATTTAGAGTTAGATGATGATGAAATGACTAAAACTGCTAAAGAAACTGGTTTTGGTGCTTAAACTAATTTATTATCAAATATTCTTTTAACCTCTTCATCCATTGAACCGTATAAGTCTATAATAATATCTCTTCGTGTTTTTTCGTCTGAATTTTTATACTTATTACGAATATCAGTAGCACCACCAGTAGGTTCACCCAATACATCATACTGTACGGTCGGAACTTTTAAAAGGTAACCATTTAATTTTTTATCTTGATTTGCAAACTTTAAATTTTCACCATCTTTATAAAAATGTAATGGGGTGTCTGGGTTGTTTAAATAATCGTCAGGAAATCTACCTACATCTCTTTCACCACCTGCAAAAATAACTTTAGTTTTTTCTAAATCATAACCTTCTAAAGCTTCATTTGGTGTAATTTTTCCCCCAACTGAATATGTAGTAGATGATTGTTTAATATCATTGGGATCAACACCAGCACTTTGCATCATTATCTTCTTTTCTTCAAAAGAAAATGGTGATTTATTAGGTTCTTGTTTATCACTGGTTGTAATAAAAACATCAGCGGTTGGAAATTTTTCCTTTATTTTATTATAAACAGCTGCATGCCCTTTATGAAAAGGATGAAACCTACCCGGGTATATTATTACCATTTTAGGCAAACTTTCAGCATCTTCAAATTCTTTAATAATATTATACATTTCCCCTATTGATAAAGGTTTTTGTAATCTAGTACCTTCGCCTCTATTAAAAATAGGAGGATTAGAAACATAAAATTCTTCATCACCAGGCTTACCTGCCATAAAATTAGCCCTACTAAATTCTAATCTATCTACTAATTTAACTGCATTACCATCCCTATCGATAGCAACATAACCTTCTGGGGAAGATACTTTTAATGTACCATCATCTGCATCTATAAAATGCTTAGTTTTGTAAACTGCATTGTTATATTTGTTAATGAAAATTTGTTTAGCTTCAGATAGATGTTTACTAATTTTAAATAAATTTATTATATTTGATCTTTCATTATGTATATCTGATAATAAATTATCATAAGTTTCACTTATTTTTTTCTGACCTGCTTCAGTTTTTCTTTTTAAAATTTCTTTTTCTTTTCTTTTTTTAATAAAATTAACAAATGTATTATAGCTATTTTCAGGATCTTTTAAGTATTCTCCTTGCTTAATTTCTACATTAGTATATATGTTAATTAAATCTAACGGTAAAGAATCATAATTAACAGGTATGTCTTGAACCACATTTAAAGTATTTTTTATTTGTTGTGTTTCATCTTTTGTTAAAGTAACTACTCCGGTATCATCTTTAAAGAAAGCATCATCATACCATACATCATTAGATTTGTTTAAACTATCTACCTTAGCGCCAAATTTAGCACCTCCTTCTAAATCATCATATTCAGTGTGAAAAATAATACCAAATTTTGATTGAGCTATTTTTTTACCTAAATCAGAATGTACTTCTACTGCATACTTTATAGTATTAGGTTTAAAAGTAAAATGTTTAATACCATCAATATCCACTTCTTTTAAAGAAGACCTATCAAACATAAAATCCCCCTGTAATATGTTTTTAATACCTAATTCAGGTAAATATTTTAATGCTTTTTTAAGTTTATCTGCTAAACCTGGTGCGTTACCGTGATTTAAATCTACGTCTTGATCAGTATAATTAAATTTAGGATTAATATTAAAAATAGATTTTGTACCTACAAAAAATTTACCATTATCAGGGTTAATACCGACAAACATCGCCGGTGCACCATCCCATTTAACTGTGGTGCCAACTCTATTACTATTAGTTTCAAGATGGTTTAATAAATCAATTAAAAATTTACGTGCAGTGTCGTAACCTTGCTTACCTTGCTTTAATACTAATTCCTCTAGATGAGTTAAATGGGTATTAGCCTTGGCAGCTTCAGTTATTAGATATTGTTTAAATGTTTTCATTTTAATTTACTGTTAAACCTACTGACCCATAAAAATAATCGGATTCTAACTTTGAAACGATAAAATGATCTACAATAATGTTGTATATATCACTAAATGTCGTTGAATCGTCTACTTTAAAAGCATATGAATCTAAATTACCATTACAAGCCCAGAGTGTATTAAATTTATGCCCATCGACATGCCAATAATATAATACTTGGAGAGCCCCATAAATATTTTTTATATTATTTTCATCCCTTACGAGTTTTAAAATATCTTTTTTCGATAGCCATTCCTTAAAAGAAGATATTACTTCATTAACAACTTCAATTTTGGGTGTACCATATGCAAGTATATTAAAAATTGCATCTTCTTTTATAGATTTATCTTTTTCACTATCTAAGACCACTTGTATCATATGTAGTAATGTTTCATACGCTTTTTTACCCTTCTCTCCAGCGGTTGAAAAAGGTAACTTAAATTTTTCGGCAGCTATTTTAATATTATCTATAGCAACATCTGGATTACCTTGACCCATTCTAGCCTCTTTCGCTTTTACTTCAATCAATTTTCCTTTTCTTTCAAGATCACCTGCACTTGCCTTTTTTGTATCAGATAAAAATATAATACCAGCTAATTCTGGCCAACCTACATTAACTGAACCTTTACCAGGCTGATAACTAATAGCTTCAATAAGTGATCTCGAATGTTCACCTATATATTTTGATGGATGTTCTTCAATTACAAAATCTACCCAATTAAATTCCGTATCTAAAGGTAAATCTGCTTTTACTTTATGTTCATTTAAATCATTTACAATATCTAGAACTTCCTGAAAGGCATTTTCTTGATCCATATCAACGAACTTTTCAATATGCCTCCTAATCACAGATACAGCATCTCTATCTCCTTGTCCAAGTTTTGAAGAATAATTACCTAATGTTAATAATTTAGCAACACTGTTATCTATTTTTTCTTGTAGTTTTGGTTCTTTTGCAGGTAAATATACCTTCCCAGCCCCTTCCTTTTTGCTACGACCTTTTGGTATACGAAATTCTGCACCTGCAGCATCCTCTAAATCTTTATCATCAAAAGGTAATCCATATTGTACTTCATCAGTAGGCATCTTTGATCTTAGATCTTCACCAATTACCCGCTGTCTTGGTAATTTAGATACATTCTTACCAGCAGCTTCCTGCAAGTATACATCTGTTAGTGATTTCCAGCTCATGTTTCAACGTCAATATCCTGTGAATATTTTTTCATTATATTAATAAGAGCTGTTAATGATTCTTTTGCGTTTGTTTCATTAATATCTGCTAATATACTAATTTCATCAATATCACTAGGTTCTATTTCTGTAACTAAAGCTTTTTTAATCAATCTTACTAGTAAGACTTCACCTTCAGGGGATAATTGAGTTGCTTCTGGCTCCGGCGCCGGTGGTTCGACGGGAGGAACAACTGGCTCTTCAACAGGTATTTCAGCTTCATCTTGTTCTAATATTGTGTTATATTGTTTTATGAATTTTTTCATTATATTTGAATTTTTTTAATTTTTTTAGCTATTTTTTTCATTACATCGCCGTAAGCTTTGTTAATTTCTTTTTGAGGGTCTTTTTGAAAAGATCTTCTAGTAGGATCATTGGCCAAGGTTTGTGCCATTCTAATAGCGGCTTCTTGACTTTTATTTAAAAAAGGTTGTTCTTTAGGTTGTTCTTGGTCTTCTATCTTACTTCCTTCTCTTCCTTTTATAGAAATAATTTTATTATACAGATTTTCAAGCTCTTTAAATTCGTCGCTTCCATCATTAACTATTTCACCCTGTTCAATGGGTCTATTATGATATTCGTTAACATCTGCATCTTCTTTCTTATGTAGAGCTCTTCTTGCTTCAGCATATTCACTGTTATTTCTGAAAGCATTCTTCTTTTGTCTTAATTCAGCTTTTTTTTCAGGGTCTTTTTCTGTCATACTTTGACGTAATAAATCTCTACGTTCTTTTTCCCTTTCAAGATGACCTTGATAATCATACTTGTTTTTAAACTCATCAGTTTCTGCTGCCCCGGACCGTAATTCGGTAATACCTTGATTAACATAATCACCAAACTTAGTCATAAATTTACTCATTAATCCGTGAGGATTTTCTTCATTATTAAATCTACCACCACCACCATATACACTCATATTCATATCATATAATCTTGCAAAACTTGCAGAATCTAAAATATTTTTTCTAGACTTACCAACAAGGCTTCTTAAAAAATCTCCAAATGATTGACCTGGTTTCATTTTTACCATTAATTCGTTGTCTGATGAGCTTATCGGTGGGCCATATTCCCTTAAAAAAGAGTTAGCTACTTTATCAAATTTGTCCATATTATTATTTATCTAATTAGAAGTAGTTTTGTAGATAGTCTATTAAAGTAATCCCTGTTTAAAAACGTAAGTTCATAACGTTTTGTAAATTTTTTGACACCTGAAAAGGTGTATTTACTAATATCCATATTATTAATCTTACTAATCATTGAATTTATTGTTGTTTGGGCTTTACCATCATTAATGTCTATAAGATGGTCAAGATATACTATGGAATATTTACTAATGAATATTTTTAACGGTAATATTTTATCTACTCTACGAAGAAAATTAGTAAAAAAGGTTAAAATATCATTTTCTTTATAGTATTTCATTAATTCGCAGTCATCTAACTGTGTATTATTAAAGTAAATAATAGACTTTGACTTACAATTAAGTAACCTTTGACATATATTGTATATAGTATAGTGGTATGCAAACTTTTTAACCTGTAGATTGTTTATACTTTTGTCTAATAAATTAAATTCATGTAAAGAATTAATTATTTGAGGTTGTATATCGTTTATTAATAACTCATTAAAGTCAATTATAGTAAAATCATAGTTTTCTATATGCAAATCAGCCATCATCACCTTTATTATAGTACTGTTCCAAAAACAATTTAGGAGCTTTACCTATTCTGCAGTTTATAATACCATTATAATAATTTTCACTTAATAGAACATCCATTTCAAATTGCATTTTAGCTTCAAAATACGATAATTCAAATTTGCTATTGCAAAATTTTAATATTTTGAATACAAATTTATTTAAACCTAATAAAGCTATATCATTATTAAGGGCATCAGACGAACCTGTATATGTTTTCCAATCACTTTCAATAAAATCGATACGTTTACGTTTTTTACCTTTCAATGGTTTACGTTTTATTCTACGAACCATTTGTTTTTTACCGATATATTTTTTACTATTAATAGTATTTGTAATCTCATATATAAAGCCGAAAGCATCTTCCGGGATCGGTTTACATACTTCCCATATACCTGTATCCATTAAGATATTTACTTCTTATTTTTCTTTTTTCTAGTTTTTCTTTTTTTCTTGCCAACAGCACCGTTTCTAGAATATACAGCTCCTAATCCAAAAGGTCTTCTATAATCACCCGGAGCATAAAAATCTCCTTGCGTATTACCGGCTGCAGCAACCGGTCCTAATGCACCCCCACCTACAGTATTATCATCTTCTTCTTTTACTTTTTTTCTACCTTCTATTTTAGATGATTCTTTTTTCTTATCTTTATGAACTTGAGTCTTTGAACCCATCAATCCTTGACTATTTTTTCTCACGTTTAAAGATTTTTTAAATGCTTTTTCAAATAAAGTTGTTTTCTTCATAATAGTATTTATAATTAATAGGTGAGTTTAATAGACCAATATATAGATGAAATAGAAAAGGATTTACAAATAAATGAATTCAATTTGAAAGATTCTTCAATGAAAGCTCCAGCTCGTAAGCATTATTGGGTATCTAAATTAATAAGACATAAGCAAAATTTACTTAAACTTAGAATACATAGAGATTCAATAAAGAAAGAAATAGTAGGTAAAATTATAGAAGAAAGTCCAGTTAAGATAACTATACCTGTTGCAGAAAAAGCAAGTTATAAACATGATAAAATGAAAGAAATATCTGAAAAAATAAGTAATGAGGAATTACTTATTGAATTTTTAGAAAAAACAGAAAAGACTTTTAGTGCAGTGGGTTTTGATATAAAAAATATTATTGAAATAATGAAAATGGAACAATTATAATGAAATTTGAATTAGCTAAAGAAAAAATTAGATTAATAACAGATGATTTAGACAATATACGAGAACATTTTAGTGTTAAAGATGAAACAGCTCGTTTTCGAATGAGAGGTAGGGCTAGATTTTATTCCAACCCTCGTATATATTGTATAACCCCTACCGGTCTTTTTGAACCTGGGTTATTTTTTGATATTTTAAGTTATATAAAACAAGAATACCCGAATACTGATTATCAAATTGATCAAGATATTTTACCTATAGTTAAGCCAATATATGAGGAAGAAAGAGCATATGATAATTTAAAATTTCCATTAAGAGATTATCAGTTAGATTCAGTAAAAGAAGCATTAAAATTTGGAAGAGGTATTATTAAACTTGGTACTGGGGGTGGTAAAACTTTAACTATTGCTTCATTGTTAATGAGTTTATATTCTAATAATCCAAAAGTTAAAATTTTAATATTAGTACCTGATCTTGGTCTAGTTAATCAGACATATAATGATTTTATAGAATATAATGTACTATTTAAATTTACTAGATGGACCGGTAAAATAAAACCTGATTTAACTGCTAACTGTATTATAGCTAATAGAGGTATATTACAGAGTCAGTTTGATGATAATGATTGGATAAAATATATTGATGTTTTAGTAGTTGATGAGTGTCATACAATTAAAAAATCAAATAAAGTAAGTAAGATGGTTAATAAAATACATACTTTTAATAAGTTTGGGTTAACTGGTACCTTACCAGATGATAAACCAGAGCAATGGAATGTCATTGGTAAATTGGGTAAAGTTATATACGATAAGGACAGCTATCAACTTAGGTTAGAGAGCTATTTAACTAACGTCGACATAAAGGTAATTAACATAGGTTATAAAGATAAACCTCTTGTAGTTAGTGGTAGTAATAACTTTAAAGCTGAATTAGATTTTATATATACAAATAATTTTAGAAATAATGTTATTAAGAATATATGTTCGAAATTTAACAATAATTCTCTTATATTAGTTAACCACTTAGCTCATGGAGATGCGTTATTTGACGACTTATCTCAAATTGATAATAAAAAGGTTTTTTTCGTTAAAGGTGAAGTTGAAGTAGAAGAAAGAGATAAAATTAAAAAAATAATGGAAACTAATAATGATGTTATTTGTATTGCAATGAGTTCTATTTTTAGTACTGGTGTTAATATTAAAAATATACATATGATTATGTTTGCTTCAGGTGGTAAAAGTTTTATAAGGACTATTCAATCGATTGGTAGAGGTTTAAGACTTCATGAAAGTAAAAATAAACTAATTATTATAGACCTTGCTGATAAATTAAAATACGGTACACGTCATTCTGATAAAAGAAAAGAAATATATAAGTCTGAAAAAATAAATTATACGTTAACTGATATAGTTGAAAAATAATATCTATATATTATAATTGTTATATGGCTAATACTAAAAAAACTACTGGTAAGCGTAGAGGTCCTAAACCAAAAAAGACAGAATACTATGTAGATCCACGCGAATTAAAAGCTGAACTAGTAGCATATTATGATTGTGAAAATTGTACCCCTAAACTTGGTGATATGATTCATAAAATTGCACACGGTTTAAGTTATTCATCTAATTTTATTAATTATACTTATCGAGATGAGATGGTGGGGGATGCTTTAGTTAAGATGTATACTGCAGTTACCAATAAAAAATTTGATATTGAATCTGAATATAACCCATTTTCATATTTTACTACTATTGCATTTCATGCTTTTATTAATAGAATTAAAAAAGAAAAGAAGCATGCTGAAACCTTGAGTCAATATAAAGAGAAGGTTTACGAGCAGGAAATGTTAGATTCGATGGATGGTAGAGTTTACGTCAAACCGACGTTTGATGATGTAGATTCAGATTTTAATGAATAAAGTAGCTATATTTTCTGATATACATTTAGGTGTGCACCAGAATAATGATTTCTGGCTTGGCGTGGCTAATAAATGGGCTGATTGGTATATTACTAATCTAAAAAAACATGGTATTAAAGATATTATTTTTTGTGGAGATTTCTTCCATTACAGAGATGAGATATCAGTTAAAACTTTAAATTTTGCTAAAGATTTATTAGATAAATTTAAAGACTTTAATATTACAATGATTACCGGTAATCATGATGCATGGTATAAGGATACATCTGAAATTAATAGTTTAAGTATTCTTAAAGGTTATAAAAACTTAACTGTATATGATAAACTTGCTACTGTAAATTATAAAGGTAAATTAATATCATTTTGCCCATGGGGTACAAAAATAGATGATATACCGAATAGTGATTTAATATTTGGTCATTTTGAATTAGAAAATTTTAAAATGAATATGTTTAAAATATGCGATCATGGTGATGATCCAGATGTTTTAGTAGAAAAATCTAAACTAATATTCACAGGACATTTTCATGCAAGAGATGAAAAAAATTATAAAAAACAAGATAGTTCAATTATTTATGTCGGTAATCCTTATGAAATGGATTTTGGTGATACAATGCAAACAAAAGGTTATTATATTTTAGATTTGGATGATATGTCATATGAATTTTTTGAAAATAATATTACACCAAAGCATATTAAAATAATCTTATCTAAATTAATTAATATAACTGATATTGAAAATGTATTTAAAAACTCATTACCTGGTAATATTATAAAATTAATTATAGATAAAAATATTAGTAGTGATCATCTAGATGCTTTAATAACTAAACTTACCACATATAAGCCAGTTGAATTAAGGATTGATTATGATGTAAATTATAATAAACTTAAGATTGAAAATGATCAAGATTATGATTTATCTGGCGTCGATGTAAAACATGCAATTGAAGAATTTGTTAATATGTTAGATATAGAAAATAAAAAGGACGTTGTAAATTATTCACAATCATTATATGAAAGAGTTAGATGAAGTACGTTAGCTTTAAAGAATTAAAAATTAAAAATTTTCTATCTATAGGTGAAGAAAATGTTGTAGTAAACTTTGAAAAAGGTTTACATATAGTAACTGGTATTAATAGAGATAAAGAGGATAGAAGAAATGGTGTTGGTAAAAGTACTATTGCAGATGCATTATATTTTGCTATATTTGGGTCTACATTAAGAGATATTAAGAAAAATTTTATAGCTAATAATTTAACTTCCGGTACATGTGAAGTGCAATTATCTTTTACTGTAGATGATCCTAAGCATGGTGTAAATGAATTTGATATTATACGTACTTTAAACCCGAGTAAAGTTTATGTATACAAAAACGGTAATGATAAAACAAGAGATAGTATATCAAATACCAATGAATATATTAATACGGTTTTATCTTCAACTCCTGAAATATTTCAAAATTGTGTTATAATGACTCTTAATAATCATGTACCTTTTATGGGTAAGAGTAAAACTGAAAAACGTAAATTTATTGAGCAGATATTTAATTTAGAAATATTCAGTAAAATGCTTGGTGAGTTACGTAATGAACATAATGAGGTTAAGCGTAATTTTGATATAGAAATAACAAGATTAGAAGAAACTAATAATCATTTAAATACCCAACAGCAGCAACTTGATAATTTTGAAGAGAATAAAAATCAAAGAATTAATAGAATACAAGATCAAATTAATTCAAAGAACGCTGATTTAACAACTTATACAGAAGAAAAAAATACTGTAGAGTCTCTAGATGAAACTCCTTATATCGATAAATCAGATAAATTAAATGATGAAATAGTACAATTAAATAAAGTTAAAAATGAAAAATATGAAAAAATAGTACAATTAAAAACTAATCTGACAACTAATAAAAATAATTTAACTAAAATTGGTACCGATGAAGCAACTTGTCCTATGTGTTTGAGACCCTTAGAAGACCATGATAAACATTTAATTGAGGAAGAAAAGGGAAAAATTAATGATATATTAGATGAAATTTTAAATGATATAAAGATTAATAAAGAAGATTATGAAAATACAGTTGGAGAAATTAATAGTTATTCAGTAGCAAAAACAAAAATAGACAATAAACTTTTAAGTATAAAAAATCAAAAAGATAATATTTCCTATCTCGAACGTAATATATCTGAAATTGAAAATATTATTAAACAATATCAAATCGATATAGAAAATATTAAAAATGAAAATAATTCATTTGATGATTTAATTACTGATACTACTAATAAAATAAATGAAATTAAACAAGAGATAGATTCTATTAAAAAGGTTATAAATTTGATGGATGTTGTAAAGTTTGTAGTAAGTGAAGAAGGGGTTAAAAGTTTTATAGTAAAAAAGATATTATCACATTTTAACGGTAAGCTAACTCATTTTTTGAAGAAATTGGATAGTAATTGTGTATGCGTTTTTAATGAATATTTTGAAGAAGAGATAGTTAATGAAAAAGGTAAAATTTGTCTCTATAATAACTTTTCAGGAGCTGAGAGAAAAGCTATTGATTTAGCATGTTTATTTTCATTTATGGATATGAGAAAGTCCCAAGGTGATGTTTATTATAATATTAGTTTTTATGATGAATTATTTGATAGTAGTTTAGATGAAAAAGGGGTTGATTTAGTTTTAGAGATATTAAATGAAAGAGTTCAAAAATATAATGAGTGTGTTATGGTTATAAGTCATCGAAAGGAAAGTATTAAATCTGCTAACGGAGACGTGATATTTTTAGAAAAACACAATGGCATCACTAGAAGAGTAAATTTTATTGATTAATTAATATTATGCTAATACAAGGTAA
>CAACVC010000252.1_pt2 | contig 11000 bp, 8 predicted proteins | sample 2381761 | NCBI WGS metagenome assembly CAACVC01 (sample SAMEA5211966, study PRJEB30684) | marine metagenome | biome: Marine; feature: Epipelagic; material: Water | collected 2015-10-15 | depth 45 m
ACTCATACAAGATATAGTATAGTTAGGAGAAACGATGCCCAAGGGTAATTACTCATACAAAAAAAGTATGAAAAAAAATAAAGGTAAAAAGAAAAAAAGATAAGTTATGAAAAAAGTAAAAGGTGTAGATGTATCTAAGTTAACTAAGAGACAACAGGATACAATGAAAAAACATTCTAAACATCATAGTAAAAAACATATTCAGTATATGCACAACTCTATGCGTAGGGGTGCAACTTTTACACAGGCACACAAAAGAGCTATGAAAGCAGTAGGTGAGTAGTGGCTGAGTATCGTGGGATGAAAGTTAAATTAAACAGTCCTACAGCTATTCGTAAAGGCGAACCAGGGTATGGTCGTAAAAAATCTAAAGTCTTTGTAATGGATAATGGGAAAGTCAAAAAAATAATGTTTGGTGACCCTAATATGAAGATAAGAAAAAACAATCCTAAAGCTAGAGCTTCTTTTCGTGCTAGACACAAATGTAGTACAGCTAAGGATAAAACAACTGCACGATATTGGTCGTGTAGAGCGTGGTAAGGAGAAACTATGAGTTTATATAAAAATATAAATAAAAGAAAAAAAGCTGGTACAAGTAGGTCAAAAAAGAAATCTACTATAAGTGCTAAAAACTACAGGGAAATGCAAAAAGGTTTTCCTAATAGTAAAAAAAATAAAGCTAAAAGAAAAAGAAAATAGTTATGCCTAGACCTAGGTGTAAAGTCAACGAAATAGTTGGTGAATCTTGTAGGAGGCAAAGAAGAGAAAGAAGTCCTTTTTGTACTCCTAAATGTAAATCTAGGTATCACTACGCAAAAAACAAAAAAAAGAAAACCCCAGTACCTTCAGGTAAATCTAGTACTAATAGAGGACAACACTATAAAGATTTTGTTACTTTGTATGCACAAAAAATAGAAGATAAAGTTTTTACACATCAACAAGTTGCTGACTTAATGGATATAGGAAGAGTTACTGTTACTGAAATGTATGCTGCTTTTAAAGAAGATAAAGCAATACTTGAAGCACAAGACAATTGGGCTATATCAGAAGATACAGTTGAATCATTAAAAGATTTTAAAGAGTTTAGAGATAGGTATTTTAAAACAGAAACTGGTGAATTATACGAAACAGCAGAGTTTCATGAAAACTGGATAAACAACATTGTTGATGCTATAGAAAATGGTAAACAACAAATGATACTAAGTCCACCTAGACATGGTAAGACAGATTTGTTAACACACTTTGCTGTATGGCAAATATGTAATAACCCTAACATAAGAATTATGTGGGTAGGTGGTAATGAAGATATTGCTAAGAATGCAGTAGGTGCTGTACTTGACCATTTAGAAAACAATGAACAATTAAACGAAGAAATAAATGGACCAGGAGTTAAGTTCCAACCTAAAGTTAGGTCAGGTAAATCTTGGTCATCAGGACAATTTACTATAGGTACTAGAACAGTTACAGGTATTAAATCACCTACTATGGTAGCTGTAGGTAAGGGTGGTAAGATACTTTCTCGTGACTGTGACTTAATTATTGCTGATGACATAGAGGACCATGGTACAACAATACAACCTAGTGCTAGAGAACAAACAAGACAATGGTGGACAACTACTTTGTCATCTCGTAAAGAAGAACATACTGCTGTAGTTGTTATAGGTTCAAGACAGCACCCAGAAGATTTATATAACTTCTTACTAGAAAACCCAGAGTTTGAAACAATAGTAGAAGAAGCACATAGTTCAGAGTGTGTGTTACCAGAAACAGATATACAAGAACATCAAGACTGTATGTTATGGGCAAGTAAAAGAACTTTTAAATGGTTAATGTCACAAAAAAATAATGCTGACACTACAGGTGGTAGAGCTATCTATGAAATGGTATATCTAAACAAAGCATTTGTAGAAGGTATAACAATGTTTAACTCAGAAGATATAGACCAATGTAGGGATATAAACAGAGTAGTAGGACAGATACCAGCAGGTACGCATTTAATTGCAGGACTTGACCCAGCATCTACAGGTTTCCAGGCATGTTTCTTATGGGCAGCTAATCCAGAAACAGGAGAATTGTTTTTAGTAGATATAGAAAACGAACAGGGTGGTGGAATTATACAAGCAAGAAAATCTATAAAGAAATGGTACGATAAATATAATTTATCTCATTGGGTTATAGAAGAAAATGGTTTTCAGAAAGCTATTAGACAAGATACAGAGTTAAAAGAATACTGCAGTAGATTTGGTATATATTTAGAAGGTCATCAAACACAAAAAAACAAATATGACCCAATTTATGGTGTTGGAAGTATGCAACAAATGTTTGAGCAAAAGCTAATAAATTTGCCTTATGGTGATACAGAAAGCGAAACTAAGAGTAATATATATCGTAGACAACTAATTTATTTTTCATCTGCTGCTAGTAGAGCTAGTAAAGCAAGAAACTATAAATCAGATGTTGTAATGGCTAGTTGGTTTCCATTAAAAGTTATAAGAAGATTAGGAAAAGAACGATTAGCTGAGGTAGGATTAGATTATGAACCAAGTTTTGGAGAATGGGATATAAGCGATATGAACGAAAGCCCTTGGGGTTAGAGTGAAACCAGAAGAAATACAATACGCTATAACAAATTTGCACTTTGATAATCAGAGTGCATATTCTACTAGGGGTCGTGTTCGTGCAATAATGAATGGTGGACCTGATGGTATTATGGCGTTACTTGGTGACCAACTTAAAGGTTTCCAAGATTTTCAAATACCTGTACCAAACTTAATGATGTCAGGTTTAGAACACTTGTCACAAAAAATTGGTCGTATTCCTAATTTAAAAGTAGATGTACCTAATGGTAAAGACTCAGATAGAGCTAGAAACAAAGCAGAAAAGATAGCTCGTATTGTAAATGCTTATGATGACACACAAAAATTAGATTTACAAATGCCACAAGTAGGTAGATGGTTACCTGGTTATGGTTTTTCTGTATGGGTTATTAGAGAGAAAAAAGGACCTGATGGTACGCCATATCCTTGTGCAGAATTAAGAGACCCTTACAACTGTTTCCCTGGTTACTTTGGTGCAGACCAACAACCAAAAGAAATGGCTATTGTTCGTAGAGTACCTAAAGAAGCTCTAGCAAGAACTTATCCAAAGTTTTCAGAAAAGATAATGTCTAAAGATGGATACGAAAGTAATACATTAGGTATAGGTAATGCGTATGCTTCTGCTTATACAGATTCTTACAATGGTAGTTGGGCTAACTCAAATGGCGAAGGTGATTTACTAGCAGAATATTACAACATAGATGGAACATACATATTCCACATGACTTCTGCAACTATTCTTGACTTCATACCAAATCCACTAGATAGTGGACCTGCATTTGTTATTGCAAAGAAATTTTCTTTTGACAGATTGCAAGGACAGTATGACCAAATCATAGGACTTATGGCTTCTATGGCAAAGATTAATGTGATGTCAATAATAGCTATGGAAGATGCAGTATTTACTGAAACTAACATATCAGGAGAGATAGAGTCTGGACAATACAGAAAAGGTAGATTTGCAGTTAATTATCTTGCTCCTGGTACACAAGTTTCTAAACCAGCATCTAATGTTCCTTATCAGATATTTCAACAAATAGACAGAATAGAAAGACAACTTCGTGTTGGTGGTTCTTATCCTGTTACAGATGATTCACAGTCACCACTTAGTTTTGCAACAGGTAGAGGATTAGAAGAACTAGGTGCATCTATGTCACTTATGATTAGAGAGTATCACACAGTTATGGCAGATGCTATAGAGATGATTGATGCTAAAAGATTAGAGTGGGATGAAAAAATGTATGGTGGCAAATCTAAAGAGCTATCAGGGTATTACAACAATCAATTTTATTCAGAAAAGTATGACCCTATAAAAGATATATCAGGTTCTTATAAAACTAGAAGAGTATATGGAGCTATGGCTGGATATGATGAGCCACAAAAAATAGTAACAGGGCTGCAATTACTCCAAGCAGGTATTATAGATACCCAGACACTACAAGAAAATTTAGATGGTTTAGATAATCTTGTAAGGGTGAATGAAAGAATTACAAAAGAAAAAGCAGATAAAATACTTTTCGATACATTATTGGCACAAGCACAACAAGGAGATACAAAAGCAACAATGGCTGTTGTGCAGATAAGAAAGAATCCATCAGATATGCAAAATATCTTAGATAAATTCTTTACTGCAGAACAACCAGAAATCCCTGTGGCTGAACAAGAATTGCTTGGAGGAGGTTCCCTACCACCACAGGGTCCTCCACCAGGCATAGCACAGTTATTACAAGGGTTAGGACAATAATGTCAATGAATAATGATTTTGCAGATATAGTACATAACTCGTTAGGTGATATTGATGAAAAAGGTGATGCTATTATTTTTCAAGCTGGAGATGAAGCAAAGATATACCATGACCAAATGCCTCCTTTAGCTTTTCCTTTTGGTTATATGATTATTAGTTCTACATTTATGTTTTATGATGATGAGGAGAATGAAGATGGCAACGAGGAGTTCTAGTAACAAAGGTCAAGCCACAGCACGAGAGTCTACTTTAAGAGATAGACAATCTGCTGCATTTGATGGTAGAAGTACAAATGTACAACCTGCAGCAATTAATACAAATGACAATACACGAGGAATTATACCTGGATTAACTGCTGGTATGACTTATGGCGAAGGTGAAGATATCAAAAACCAAGTTGCAGAAGGTGGAGGTTTACCTGCTACAGCAAGAGAGACAACTTTAAGAACAAGACAAGGAGATTTTTTAAACAACAATATTGACAGAGCTACAGAACGAGAAGAAGAAAGTATAATGACTGGTGCTGAAACAATTCAACCTGGTAATTATGCAGTTTCTAATTCACAAAACTTCCCTATTGCTAGACCTGGTACAGAGTATAAAAATGCAGATATGGTTTCTGCTTATGTAAAATCAGGTTTTAATGATGATATTTTAAATATATTAATTAGAACTACCTAATGGTATATCCAGAGTATAGCCAATCTAAAAAGGCAGAACAAAATTCTATTACTGATAAATATCTTTTAGATAAACAAAAAGAAATAAAATTTGATTCTGTAACACCACAAGAAGCAGAAAACATAAAGCAATTAGCTAGTGTATATAGTTTTGCTCCTGCTGGTCTTTTAACAGAGTTAGGAAAAAATGGTTTAAATGTTCAACAAGCAGAACCTTATGTTTTATCCTATGTAAATAGTTATGCAAATGATGGTAGAACTATTAGAAACAATGCAAGAGATTATCAGTTATCTAATGCAGGTATATATAACTGGATGCAAACATTAGAATCTGCAGGTAAAAGAGCTGCACAAGATGATAGAAATGTATTAGAAAGAACTAAAGGACAGTTTAAAAAATTTGTTCAAGTTGCATCAACTGGTATGGCAGCATACCCACAATTTGTTAGTAGATTATTAAAAACTTACATGATTGCTAGAGGTGAAGCAATTAAAAAATCAGTAGCAGAAGGTCAAGATATATCTTATATAAAAAATGGTGAAGAGTATTTAGACTTAACAAAAGCATTTACTAATCCAGTATTTATGAAAGAATTTTTAAATCAAGTAAAACCAGAATACACAAGTGGAAAAGAAGATTTAACAAAAGATTTTATACCTTTTTTAGATGGTGGACCAGCATTTGAAAAAGCAGGACCATCTGCGTTAACAATTGGTTTTGAACAATTTGGTGATAAATTTTTTGATTTAGAAAGACCAGGAGATGAATCAGGATTAGGTAACAGTTGGTTTCCATATTTTGGTTCTGGTTCTGAAGCATGGGATGAATCAAATAGAAGAGGACAGTTATACGCTAGTTTTAAAGGTTCAGCTTTTTCTGCTACTACAGAAGCACAACCTGTAACAGCAGGAGGTTTAGTAGCAGGTGAATTTGTCGATGCTAATACAAACGCATATAGAAATATATCTGGTGCTATTGATGGTTTGTTATTTATAAGAGGTGATTTAGCAAACAAACTACAAGGTATTTCACAAAGCACTAGACAAAGATACAAAACATTTGGACTAATAAAAGAAGTAGGTAAAGATGGAGTTACTAGATTAAGAACTGTTAATAGAGAAAAAGCTATTAATTATTTTCTAAAATCAGATGAGGGTGGACAAATAATGAAAGCCTGGTCTGAAAATTTAAATGACACAAATTTAATTGTAAAACATTTTACACCAGAAATGTCACAAGATTTAATTAGAGCAAGTTATTTAACAACACCAAAACAAAAAGAACAAGCAGTAAGAAATGCTTTTGAGAAATGGGTGTTTAGTGACCCTAAAGGTATGCCTAGTATGCCACAAGGATATAAGTGGAATAAAACTGTAGAAAGTATTGGTCTTAATAAAATATTTAACAATTTATCTAATAATAAAGAAAAAGAAAAAGCAAGAAGACTATGGGGTGATTGGACTCCTAAAGATACTTTTGTATGGCAAAATCAAGCAGAAGTAATTGAAAATACAAGAAGATTTATTATTAATTCAAGAATACCTGCTACACAAGGTAATAAATTATTATCAAGTTTTGTTAATGCTACACTTCAAAATACAAATCCTGGTATAGGTTACACAACCCAAAAACAAGTATTTAATAAAATATTAGATGCTGCTGGTGAAGCAATGACAGAAGCTAAGGAAAGACCAGATGTTATTGAATCCTTTTTAGATATTACAAAAGGTAACTTAAAAGGATTTAGTACAGAAAATGTAGGTAGTTACTGGGTTAGTGATATATTAAGTTGGCACAATGTTAAAACAGCTACTCAAAAAGGTATACAAGGTATAGAAGGAGTATTTCCTGGACAACGAGCTAAGTTGAATGATTTAGGTAAACAAATTGTTATTGATGGTCAACCTCAAAAAGTACCAACACCACACTTAGCACAACAGTTACTTAAAGAAAGTATAACTGTTCCTGATATGAGAAGTATTAGAAACAGTACAGGTAGAGTTTCTAAAGGTATTAGAAATATGGAGTTAGCTTATGGCAAAAAAATTGCACAGGGTATAGATAAATATTTTGACAAAGATTTTGTTGCTACAGGATGGTTTGAAAAAAGTAGAATTATTGATAGTCCTAGATTAGCTACTCGTTCTCTTATAAATTTAATGTGGGGTGTACAAAAAGGTATATGGACACCATTACAGTTAATTACTAGAATTGCATTTCCTGTAAGGATTACAGGTGATGGTCAAGCAAAATTAGCAGCAGATGGGTACCCATCATTATTTAAACATCCTATGGAATATTTTGGTTTACTGTTAGGAAAAAATAATAAAACATTATCAGGAGAAGTAGTTACAAAAACAGAGGCTTTTGGTAGAGTTTCAAGAGATAATACAAGATTATACTTTGGCGATAATGTTATAGAAAATCTTAAAAAAGGATATGACAAGTATGCTATTGATGATGCTTTTACAAATCCTAAATTAAAAAAACAATATTTAACTGCAGTATTAGAAGAAATAAAATTATTAAACTTAGGTAAGTTAACAAATATAGTTGCAGATAATTTATTAAAAAATGTTAGTGAATCAACATTAGCTAAAAGATTATTTAGAGGTGACTTAGATAACCTAAGATTAGATTATCAAACAAGTTTATTAGATGACAACATGACACCTGGAAATGCTTTATCAACCTATGAAAAAACATTAGCTTATGTTGATACACTTTATCAAAGAGTTAAAGAAGTTACTAATGACCCTGCGATACTTAAATTTATAGCAAGTGGTTCAGATACTTTAGAAATAGTAAACAAAAAAGGTGTTACTGAATCTTTAAAAATAATTGATGTACCACAAGGTAGCACTATATCTGAAATGTTTCAAACAGTTAAAAGACAAGGAATAGATGATAAAAAGTTTTATAAATATTTAGAAAATTCTTTTGATGAATTAAGACCATTAATAGAACAAGAGTTATCTAAGCCAGGTGGTAAACCAGTTTTTATGGGATTTCCATTAGTACAACAAGGTAGACCATCTTTAAAACTTACAGATATAAAAGAAGCACAGAATCAAATTAAAAAAGTATTAGATGCTGCAGTAACTGCATTGTTTGAATTTCCAGCAGGTATTGAAAGAGCTTTTAACAGAAGTCCATTGTATAGAACAGTAAGAAGTAAAACTTATGGAGATGCTTATTTTTTAATGGATGATGCAACACAAAAAGAATTTGTTAAATCTTTAAATAAATTACCAAAAATGTTTACAACAAAAATTAAAAATGACAAATTTATTAAAGGTATGGAAAAGTTTTTTGATTTAGATGCTTTAAATAAAAGTACAAAAGAAATTATTTTAGAAGCTATTGAAGAGTCTAAAACTAAAAAACCACCAACAGGAACACAATTATTTACAAGTCTTGAAGAAGTAGAAACTTTTGTAGATGCTAGAGCATTATTTATACACAATAACTTATTATTTAATTTGTCAGAAAGAGGTTACTTTGCAGATGTAACAAGACTTATGTACCCATTTATGGGAGCATACATTGAACAAGCAACTACATGGACAGGTGTACTATCAAGAAATCCATTTGCTATAAGAAAAGCAGGTTTAGTAGTTAATGGAGCTGAACAAGAAGGTTGGATAAATGAAGGACCTAATGGAGAAAAGTATTTTACTTATCCTTGGATAGGACCTGCAGTAGAAGAAAATTATTTTTATGACCAAAGTGAAAAAATAAAAATAAATGCAAGTGCTCCTCTACAAGCTATAAATATGGTTACACAAGGTTCTGGTCCAGGAGCAGGACCATATATACAAATACCAGCAGGTTTATACATACCAGATAAACCTGAGTTTGATTTACTTCAAAAACATTTTAATCCTTTTGGAGTTAAAGTTACTGATGCAGAATCATTTAAAAAGTTTGGTAAAACTTATTTATTGCCTTCATATATGGTAAAAGCAATTACTGCATGGACAGAAGGTGAAGGTGTATTTGCTGATGAATATTTATGGAATACACATTTAGTGCAAACTGCAAAAGCGTTAGCAGTAACAGGTTCGTACATTAATGATGCAGGTGAAATAGTAAGCGTTATGAATGATGCAGGTGGTTTAGACCAAGACAAATTGTTAGAAGGTGCAAAAGAAGTAGGTACTCAAACATTATTAGTTAGAGCGTTTAATCAGTTTTATTTACCTGCAGGATATTCGTATGATTACAGACTTAGAACAGATGCACAAATTGTTAAAGATTATGGTGAGTTTTTTGGTGAAGATGTAGAGCTTGGTATAGATGGAGAAGGATATTTAAGATTTTCTTCAATTATGTCTGTTTACAATAATTTAAAAACAGTTTTTGATGGTAATGATGAAGCAGCAATATTAGCTATGACAGAAATATTAGGAGCTAACTGGCTAGAAAGTGAAGAAGGTATAGAACCATTAACTTACTTAACAAGAGGTTCTAGCTACAACGAAGCTGGTATAAGAAGTACATCAGAAGATGGATTTAATTGGGAAAGAAATAATTCTAATTTAGAAGAACATATACCAGATATATTTGGTTTGTTTGCACCAGCCCCTATGCCAGGTGCAGATTACTCTTATGAAGCAAGATTCGCACAAAGAAGAAAAGGAAATATATTAAAACTAACAGCTGAAGAGTGGATAGAAGAATCACAAAAAATAGCTGGTGGTCGTATGTGGTCTTATCAAACATTATTGAAAGAACAAGAAGTAGGTAGAGAACTTACAATGCCAGAAAAAGGTAAAATATTTGAAATGGTTGATACTATGTTTCCTAATTGGTATGTAAAGTCTGTAACATTATCACAAGATGTTACAAGATGGAACGAATTAGAACAAGCTATGGGTATAGATGTTAGAGGTAAAGATAAATTACCAAAAGATATTTTAAAGCAAATACAAGAAAGTCCATTGTATAAACCATTAAAAGAATATATGGATGTTAGAGAAGCAACATTAGTAGAAATTGGTAAAATAAAAGGAACAACTAACAAGTATGGCAATGTTGCTAGTCAACATTATTATCTAAAAAATACAATGTTGACACAACCATATAGAAAAAACTTACAAAAAATAGGTGAAAGATTATCCTATCAAAGTGCAGAGTTTGCTATATTTTGGAACTTAATAGGTTCTAAAGAGCTAAATAAAGAGTATTATGAAGATAGAGAAGGCAACATAATATCTGTCTTAGAAGAGTTAGAAGATTAAATGATTACAGTATATGGACCAAATGGTGAAACAAAAAAACTAAATGCTAGGTCAGTTGTTGAATGGCTAGGTAGTAACCCTGGTTGGTCATTAGATAATCCTGCAACAGATTTAGTTGATGAATCTGATAAATCAATAGATACTATAAATCAAGCACTAGCAGGAGAACAAGGTGCTATAGCTGAAAAAAAAGCAGAAGAAGTTACAGAAGATGTATTAGCACAAGTAGAAACAGGAATATATTTTTCAGGAGTGCCTAATGCTTTACCTAATCCTGATTGGGATGGAGTTACTATAGCTGAAAAATATGTACCAGTACAATCTGCATATCCTGGTATAAAAATAATACCAAGTTTTGAAGGTGACTTGTATTTATCTGGACCTAATTTTAATGCAGTAAATATTAGTAATATGCAGGACTTGTTAGAAGATGCAGGATATTTAACTGCAGGTTATAACCCAGGAGTAAATGATGCCTCTACTAAACAAGCAGTAAGAGCTTGGTTTGGTGATGTAAATGGTGCAAGGTTAAATTCTTGGTCAACTGGTAATAAAATTAATATAGACCCTGTAGAGTTTTTAGGTAATCAAATAAACAATAGATTTCAAAGTGAGTTAAAACAAATAAAAGATTACACACAAGAAGTATTACAAACTGTTGATAGAGGAAAGATGCTTAAAGATGTAACAAGACTTATGTACCCATTTATGGGAGCATACATTGAACAAGCAACT
>CAACVC010000313.1_pt1 | contig 10997 bp, 13 predicted proteins | sample 2381761 | NCBI WGS metagenome assembly CAACVC01 (sample SAMEA5211966, study PRJEB30684) | marine metagenome | biome: Marine; feature: Epipelagic; material: Water | collected 2015-10-15 | depth 45 m
TCACCTGATCAAATAATTCCATTGCTTTTTCTTCACCACAATATTTAGATAATTGACCGCCGATTGAAGTATGGTAAGTTAATTTACCATCAGACCAACCTCCTGCACCTAAAAAACCTGTCATTACCTCTTCATATGGTCTTAAATATGGGTCTTTACCCATATCAATAATAGTGATTTTACCTTTAAATCCGTTGTCAACTAATTTGGTGGCAGCATTTACATTTGCTACACCTGCTCCAATCATTACTACGTTTTTACTTGCCATAAAATCTATTTAAAGTATTATACATTCCTGCTACTCCAAAACTAGCACCATGTTTTTTATTTTGTTCTAAAAAAAACATCATTAATCTTTGAAATGAATTACCTTCACTTTTTCTTACTAAGTAGAATTCTTTATCTATATTCATCTATACTTTTATTTTTAACACGTTAATATACGAAACTTAAATGTGACCTCCAAATGGAGGCCACAGATCTCTTTACTTTAAATCTCTTACGAGCAGATAGGCTATGAATCTATCCTAATTTTTAAATCGGTTGTACCCTTTAGGATACGGTGTATTCTTTGTTCTGTTATAAATATACGATCTCCTTTTCCAATATCAAAGGGTAATTCATTATCAAATTGCATTTGCCATCCTTCACCTTCTAATATTTCAATATCTCTATCTTCAGCATCTTGATGCCAAACTAATTCTAGTTTGTTTACATCTTTCGAAAACGTTCTTATATTACCTTTATTTGAGTATGGGTTCATTTTACCAGAATGTATTCATATTAGCTCCTAAACCTAGAGCTGATGCGTATCTTGGTAAATTACAAGACCAGTATCCTGCTTTAGTTCTATCTTTTTTATTTTTACAATTGTGACGTGCCGCAAATGCGTTACGTTTTTCTTTGTTTTTGATTTTAGCTCTTAAACCACCTGATCCAAATGATACTTTTTTAACTTTTTTAGTTTTAGGATCACGTACGTAAACATAATATGCTTTTGAACCACCACGTTTTGGTTTGTTTAATGGAACATCTTTGCCTTTGAATTCTGCTTCTTCAATTTCTTCTTCATTTAACATAGGTAAATCTAATGGTACAGATTCGCCTTCATATAAAGCAAATTCACCTAAATGTGTTTTAATTAATGCTTCATCTTCTTCACATAAATCGATTACATTACGTGAATACATTTTTCTAGCTTCTTTAATTAAAGATAAGTGTTTTTCTGAACCAATACGGTATACTGTTTCAAATAAAGGTATTTTTTTATTTATGTGGTATTGTAAACCTTCGGATAATAAAGATTTTACTTTACCTTCTGTTAGTAAAGGTCCTTTTGTTTCACAAGTATTGCATCCGCAGTTACACATATTATCCCCAAATTTTATTAAAATTAATTCCTATTGCACTTTGTTTAACAACAAAATCGCTTAATAAATCTTCACTATCTTTTAATTTAGCAAATTGGATTTGGAAAAATTTAATATTTCCATCATCTTTTACATTAGCTAAATGGTTACCTTCTCCAGGTTTTCTACTTAATTTTGGTTCAAGTAATTTAATAGCCATTTTTGTAGCCATTTCTTCGGGAGAATCACTTCCTGTTAGTTTTAATTGTCTATAAACTCTATCAGTATTTTCTTTAATGCTTTTAAATAAAGGATAATTTGTAGCTAAGGTTTCATTTGCATCTATAATATTTTTAAATTCACTGACTTTTTCCATAGCAGTAACTAAATCAGACCCCTTAAAATTTGTTGGGTTTATAGTTTTAGGAACTTTTTCTCCTTCACCAAATACGGTTGCTAGAGCATTAAATCCAAATATAATAGAAAGTAATGATAAATTTTCTTTGTCAGCGCCAAATCTACCTAAACCATGCATTCCTTCATGCTTACCCCAAGACTTAACCTCAACTCCTTGACCATTAAAAAATAAATCGGGATCATCGCTTTCCCTACCTTCATCTACTTTAGCACTTTCTGAAAATTGGTATAGCCAATATAAGGCGATTTCACCATTTCCTACTCCTAGAGAACCGGCACTACCTATTTCTTTTCCTACTTTTGGGGGTTTTACTGGGTAAAGTTTATCAAACATTTGTTGATCTAATGAATCAACATTAATTGTAAATGTATTTTGTTGGTATGGGTATTTTTTCTTAGGTCTAGGGATTGGTTTTCCTTTCCAATCTTTACCATATAAAGTAAATCTAATAGTATCATTATAAGATTGGGAACCACCAGATGGATCTTTAACTTCTGCATCTTTAACATTTAAAACTTCTCTATCATCCGAAAGTTCAATTTCTTCTTCTGCTTCCGTTAAATACCCATTAACAATAGATTGAAGAAGATCTTTATCCTCTTTATCATTCATGTCCGGATATCCTTTAGGAAATTTCCAACTGTGTTCTTTTAATATTTTATCGAGTATATCCATTTATTCTTCATCAACTTCTATTTCTTCTTCTGTTTCTACAGTGTCATTATCACCTTCAACAGTTGCCCCACTTGCGGGACCATAAGCTAATATACGAGAAACAGCTTTAGCAGCCATTTCTTCTTCATCTAAATTAAGTAAATAATATTTTTTACCCTCTACTTGTGCTATCCAGCTTCTAGGATCGAATGTAAGCATAAAATTTTGCCCATTCAATAAATTTATACGAAAAGCAGAAGGACGAGGTGATACCCAATCAACAGATTCTAAAAAACTATCAAAATCCGCTGTGAGTAAATCTATGATAACTGCTTTAAGTTCAGGAAATTTAACTAATTCATCATATGCTATAGCAGCATCATCTCCCTTAGTTTTTTCTTGATAAACTTTTTTAGCAAGTACTTTTATTTTTTCTTTTAGTTCAGAAGCTGTCATTATTTGTCATTTTTTTTAGATAAATAAGCTGCTACAGCCATTTTACGTCTTTTTTCTTGAGATTTTCCTTTAAATTGTGGTGCATCTGAGTCTTGGAAATCATCGATATGTTTTTCTACTGATGATCTTTTAGTGAGTTTTTCAGCTACTTTTTTTTTACCTAGTACTTCTTTAACGTGTTTTTGGATAAGGTGTTTTAAAGGTAACTCAAATTTTGTATCAGCATCTACTTCAATTTTTTTTTCATCTATAGTACCTGATACTGGACCTCTATTTCTATAAAAATCTGATTGTGCTTTAGCTTCTCTTTCTAAACCACCCATTACATGGTCAACTATATCTTTTAAACCTTCAGCTGAAATATCTACTGGTTTATAATTACCATCTGTCATATAAGAATCTCTTCCAGCAACACCTGAGTAGCCTGCTTGTCTCATTCCTGCTTTAACAGCTTGGTCTTGATCAATTCTGTAACCACCTATTCTACTAATAGTAAGCTGGTCAGTATCTTTATTATGTTGAAATATTACTGATTGAGGATATGGACCATCTCCATAACTTACCATATATCCTTCGAATCCAGGTTTTCTACCATCTGCACTACGTTCTGTTACATCATATCCTTTTTTTGCAAAGTAGTCAAATAATTGACCACCATCCATTGCTTCGTTTACTGATTCATTCATATCATAATCACGAAGTTGTTTAGCAATTTTATACATACGGTCTTCAATTTTATTTAATTCATCACCATATCTATCTGCAATTGGCCCTCCTTCTGGTTCAGCTTCTTGCTCCATATCTCTAAATAATTGCTCTCTTTCTTTTTTTAGATCAGCTAACATTCCTCTTAATGTTAAAGCTTCATCATAGTCAATTCTTTCACCTAACATAGCATCGATTTGGTCTACTTTTTCTTCACCATCTAAATAGTGTTTAGCTTTGACCATATAATCTTTTGCTTTAATTATTTTGGATTGCCACCAGTGTGGGAAATCTACCTCACCCCCTGCATCATCATATTTATCTACCATTTTATATAGTCCAGCTGCATATTTAGCTATTCTATATAAATCTTTTTTAAGCATATGAGGTTCATTATCTTGATGTCCTATGTCTAGGTCTTCTTTAATATCTTCATTTGTATAAGCTACTCCATCTTCAATTTCATATCCCTCTTCCTCTAATCTATCCACAAACGCTCCTAAAGTAACATCATATCTATTAGCAGAGTACATAGCATTAAATGCACCATAAGAATCCAATCTTGATAACTCATTTGGAAATACTCTTCTAACTATTTCCCTAGCGTCATCTGCTATATCTTCTATTTGATCAATTAAATTTCTAAGCTCAATTACAGCCTCATCAACTTCAGACTCTTCAATGTCTTCCTTAATATCTGCTTTAATTGTAACAGGGTGCATTTTACCACTTCCCTCTGGAAATTCAAATTCTTTTTTACCTGCATCTTTAGCTGCGTCTGCTGCTAATACAAAAGGGGATGCCTCTTTTACTGTAAGAGCATCCTGGATCATTTCTTTAAGTTTGTCTAAGTTCATATTTTCAACTTTTTTCTTAGCTTGTTTAGTGGCAATACCATACATAACCTTTTCCGCATCCGCACCGTACTTTTTAACTAGAGCACGTTTGTTTTTCAACAAACCTTTGAGAGCGATTTTCCTTTGCTCTATCTCATTTTCGGTGAGTTTGCGTTCGTTTAACATCTTATCTTTCTACAACGTGGGTTCTAGTAAAGAAAGTAATTGAGTTCCCGATTTGGTCGGCTAATTTTTGATCGCCAATAGCAACTGCATTATCATATGCTAGTTTTAGGCTATCTTGAATATCTTGTTCGTCTTGAGAAAGACCAGCATCCGCCATATCTACATCCGCAGGTGGTTCTTCCATATCTACTTCAACTTCAGTATCATCAACCTCAATCTCATCCTCAATATCTACTTCATCTTCGTCTTCATTAAGTAATGAAATAATATCTTCTTTGATTTTAGCTTTAAGTTCAGATACTTTCATTTTATATGAAATTTTATCTTCACCTTTTTCTACTTCACCGTCAGAATGTAGTTTATCCATTTCATCTTTTGAAAGTTCTATATTAGCTTCTTTAACTTCTTCATTTTTAACATCAACATCATCTTCTTCATATTTAGAGTGAGTGTGTGATTCAGAAGTTAATACTTTAAGTTCGTTTACTGGGATTTTTTCTATTACGTTGCCACTTTTAAACATTACATCGTAGTGAGTTACTTCAGCATGTCCCTCAGTAGTTTCTACTAATGTATGTCTTCCTTCTAAACATAAACCATATCCATGAGATTCATGCATTACATGGGCCGCACAGTCATGTTTATATCCAGGTGCAGATTCTTTTACACCTTCCTTTTTTTCTTCGGTAAGTAATTTATCCTCTTTTACTTCTTCTTTAAGTAAAGGATTATTTTTTAAATACGCTTGATAATTAAAATCGCTCATTATAGTATATTTTTATTTATAAATATTAGTTTCTTTTGTTACTGTTACGTCTTTGTGAAGAGGTTGAACGTGTATTACTATTAGTAGAGCCTCTTCTACCATTAATTTTAACCCTTTGTTTTTGAGGTTGAACTACAATAACCCTAGCAGGTTCAAAATATGTGTAGTATCTATGGGGCCAAGTTGGATAATGATAAACTACTGGTGGAGTATAATCTACTACCACTCTTGTTTTTTTAACTGGGGTGTGATTTAAAGTTACAATTTCAAATCCAGCACAAGAGGTGAGTAATATTAAACTTAATAAAATGATTAATTTTTTCATTTTTTCTTTTTAAATTCAGCTTTTTCTGTGTTTTTAACAAATTGTTTTCCTTTTTTACTTCCACGTACTTTTTTAGCAACAGTTGCTTTACGTTCCGCTTTAGTTAAGGATTGTGCTTTTTTTCTAGGCAAACATCTAGTTGTAGCTTTACCCTTTTTCATTGTACCACACTTACCAGATATATTACCTGATGTATTGATACGAACCCAATCTTCTTTTTTAAACCAATCACGTAGTGATTCAGCTACTGCTTCTCTAACTTTATCATAGCCAGAGCCATAAGGTGCAGCTTTGCCCTTATGTTTTTTTTGTGCTTTAGGGTCAATGTTTTCAATTAACATTATTTTTTCTTTTTCTTTTTACCACTCATTTGACCTTTACATACTTTAACAGCACGACCAGATAAATAAGCAGATGATTTTTCACCCGCAGCCATTCTACGTTTACGATATGCTTCACCTTTTTTGCAAAGTTTTTCGTTTAATTGGCTACCTAATTCTTTAATTTCTTTTAATTCAGATACTATCTCTTCTGTAGTAAAAGATGGGTTATTTTCTTTAATAAACTTGATAGTTTCTGTTAGAGCACTATAATTAGATATATTTTTAATTATATCAACATGCCCTTTTAGATACCCAATTGCCTCAGATGGAATGTTAATATCACGAGATAAATTAATAATTTCAGAACGTAATTTTTCGGCTATTTTAACATCTGAATCTTCTGCTTCTTTATCTTTTAATATTTTTTTCTCTAAACCAAATAAAGCATCATGTAATTTAGTCCATTTATCTAGGTCAAATTCTTTAATATCACCAAATTCCCCATCAACTACTCTTTTTCTTAATGCTTGAGCTCCTGGGCAAATATCAAAATGTTTAGGTTCATATGCTTCATTTATAGGGCCTCTCATTATAGAATCAGATTTTACAATACGAACAATTTCTCCTCTATCATCATCATCTATATGGAATACTTCATATTTATCTCCGAATTTTTTACCATGCATTTTATTTCCAAAATCAGCTAAGTCTTGTTGTGAACCATATGCATCAATTCTTTCCCCAAATCGAACCTCAAACCTTAATTCGGGGTACATTTTTTCTAAATATTTAGATAAAAATTCTAGATGAGATTTATTTTCTTCTACTCTATCCCCTTCAACACCTGCTTCAAGTTCAGCTCCCATTTTAGGGTTATCAGATTCTTCTATTCTGTTTAAATAGCGATTTTTATTCCACTCGTACACGTCAAAATTGTCCATAATTAAATTATATAATATATTATAAATATATAGAACTATTGTTTAAGTGAAGTTAAATATTCTTCAACTTCTTTAATATATTGTTCAACTTTTTCTTTATTTAACCCCCCAACCCATTTTTCTACATCACCATCTTCTGATATGAAAGAGTTATTAGATTCATTTATATGTTCTTTAGCCCAAATTTTAAAATCTTTAATACGATTATCTATTTCATTGTTTTTAATATTTTTTTCGTATTCTTCCCACTTACCTGATTTTTTAAGTTCATGCTCCATATCGATAACACAATCAAAACATTTTTTATGTATATTATAAAAGGGTTTATCATTACGTTTTTTCATTACTTTTTTGCAATTAGGACAAAATAGGGGCATAACGTGTGCCTTTTTAGCTTTATCTAATTTAGTAATATTTTGTTTAATACCATCCTTAATAGTCCAAGTACGACCATCAGATTCCCAAATATCACCTTCAGTGTAAAATTCATCTGCTTTAGTAAACCCAACACTAGAATGGGTTTTTTCTCCATACTTACCTGTCATTAAATTTCTAAGACGTTCTACATCACGTTTTTGAAATTCTTTTTTTAAAACATTATCTTTACTCATAAACCTAATTTACCCAAGTCGTTTAGTACTTGGCTTATATTTTTGTATACTATTCCTGTACCACCTGCTGCATTCCATCTTCCAATTGTATCTTCTCTATCATCAATTAAAATATCGGTTTTAGCTAGTTGTGGTTTTACTTCATGCTTTTCTTTAGCACGCTTAAAGTTAATACGAGGTTTTGAGGGAAACACGTCACCTACATGATTTCTAACCCAAAGTATTTTTCCTAAATATGACTGTTTTTTAGCTGATGGAGATGTTAACAATTCGTAATTATAATCCTTTACAGCGTTTACTAAATCCGCAGCACCGGGCATAGAAGGAATACCCACCCAAAATTTAATTTTATTTTCTTCGTCTATAAGATTCCAAAATGCTTTAGTGCCATATTTATTTTCAAATTCCTTAGGTTCCATTCCAGATATGTCTCTAAAACGTTTATCAAAATCGGCTAATACACCATCCATATCTAAATAGACTTTATATTCGCTTTCTTCTTCACGTAAACGACCTAATTCCATAGCATATGCATTTAATCCAAATGGATCTTTTTTCTTACCTTCATTTAAAATAGTATCAGTCCAATTTCTAAATGTCATTGTACCCCTTAAATTAGCTTCTTTTTCTAATTTAGTTAAGTGTTCATCACTTGTTGTGTCTGTACCTGGTATATCACCCAATCTATCTTCTAAATATTGAATATGATGGATCATTTCATGTGCATATGAGCGTACTATATCCTTAGGATGTCTGCCTTCAGTATAAATTACTATGTGTTGTTCATTTGGGTCATAATATGCTGTTTTACCAAAAAAGTTTTTTGCATTTTCTCTATCACCATCCCTAAGTTCTAATGTTGGTAATGGAGATATATTCATTCCATTATATATCATATACCTAGTAAAATCATCTATATGTTTAAGAATATCTATATTATTAGTATAAGATGCATTTTCATTTACATTAGTTGTAGTTTTTAGTGTTTTAGACAATTGTAATGCTTTATAATATTTTTGGTTTTTATCTCCTAATTGAGCACCTTTTTTATCTGGATCTTTATCCATTTTCTTTAAACGAGATATTTCTTTATTTATTAATGAAATTGGTATTTTTTTACCTTTAGGTATATTTAATCTTTTTCTAACTGTACCTTGTTTTAAACTTCCCGCTTTTTTACCCTTAGCAGCCATTTTTTCGTAAGTATCACCTTCTTTTAATTTTTTTAAACGTTGTGTTTTTCTTTTAGATGCTTCTTTTTTCTTAGTAATGTAATCTAAACCAGTTTTTAAACGTTTTTTTACTTTAGGGTCTTTTGCTCTACCATATGCCGCCCTTACTCTTTGATGTATTAAATTAATAATCTGAGATTGCCTAGCATGTGATTTTGCTTTAAATGATTTTTTATTTAATGTATTTACAATATCCTGTCTTGTAGAAAATTTAATACCAATTGTATCTTTTGGATCCTCATCTGTGTATAATCTACGTTTAGACCCTTCAGGTTTTTTACCTGTACCCTTTTTAGGATCTTTTTTCTTTTTTCTGCCTTCGGTAATTTTATCAGCTACAATATTAAATACTTCTTCTGTTTCTTTATCTGATAATTCATCGGGTACAAATTTTGCAAATTTATCAAGTGAAACTTTAGAAGCATTCCTTGCAGCTGTACCTGATACACCTCCTGCTGTTATAATAGTACGGAGCTCTAAATTTGGGTATTTAGAAATTGAAGATGTACGAGATGTAATATCTTTAAAATCTTCTTCATTACCTTCTCTAGCACCTATAACCCATAATACTTCTCTTGTAGGGTGGTTTTTAGCAAAATCATATACTGCTTTAATTGGGGGAATAGAGGTAGGTTCTATTTTAACTTTAAATGGAAGGTAATTATTGTATATTTCCCAAATTAATAAAGATTCCTCCTGAGAAATGCCATTTCTTTCTTTATTACCTATAAAAATAATAAATTCATCTATTTCAGGGTTTGCCTTGAGTGCTTGTTTTACAACTTTAAAATGGCCTGAAGTAGGTGGTTTAAAACCTCCGGCGTATACTGCTGTGGTTGGGCTTTTTTTTTGTTCTAGAATATTTTTAACTGTAATATAATCATTTGGGTCTTTAACCTCGCCTAAAACGTCTTTAATAAAAAATAAATGTACATCATTTTCTATATGGTAAGCCCAATATATGTCTTTATCTTCATTATAGGCAAAATCATAAATAGTATCTTCAGCTGGTCCTAATTGATCCGATGGCCAATTTACTTTTTTTGTAAATTCATCTGCTTGCATAAACTTATTATCATATTCATCTACTATACCTGCCATTTCAGTAGCATCATAACATACATTTCTTTGAAAATAAGGATCATCTAAACCTGTAACACAGTTACCGGCATAATTATATTCTTCGGGTAATAACCCTTTTATTATTTCCTTTACTAATGAATTCATTTAGATAAGAATTGTTTTAATTTGGATTGTGCTTCTTCTTTAGATACAGAACCATCTATAATATCTTTAGCACCATCATCACTTAATAATGCTTGAACATCTTTATTTAATTCTGCTTTTTGTTTATCACTTCTAGCTTGTTGAGCTGGGGTTTTGGGTTTAGTACCTGTTGGTTTAAATGGGTCAAGATATTTTTTAATTACATCTTCTACATCTTTTAACTTTTCGTCTTCTAATGTATTAGCAACAGAAACAAAATTATCTCCAAACATATCTTTATAGGGTGCCCAATTTTTAGTTACACCTAACCAAGTACTCATTACAATAGCTGGGGCTAAACTTCTATCTTCACCACCTGATTTATCAAATCTGTCTTGGTTTTGTTTAAGTGATCTTTCTAAATCAGTATAAACATAAAGCATAAATACTTCATACCCTGCTTCTTCTAGTTCATCTTTTAATTTAGTTGTAGTTCTAATTGAAGCAGCTGTACCATCTAAAATAAATGATTCTTTACCATCTATTATGTCTTGTAATTTACCCTTAAATTCTTTATTAGCAGCAGCCATTTGTTTAGCTTGTTCACTTCTTTCTTCAGGGGTAGCATTTTTTAAATCTAAAGTAATGTTAGCTTGTTTTAACTTTTCAACGAATATATCATCTATATTCATTATTTTTAAGCCTCCTAAATCTAAACCACGTAAAGTATATCCCTTACCTGCTCCAGGCGCTCCCGCTAAGATAACCGCTTTAGGACTACCTTGTGCTTCTCTTAATAATTGTACTAAACTTATCATACTCTTGGGATTCCAAACATTGTTTTTTTATACTTTTTACCACCTAAAATTCTATCGTAAGAACCATCACTATGCATTTCTATTTCTTTACCTTTTAAAGCTTTACGAATAGTTTTTTCATCAGTAACTTGTACTACTCCTGCTTTACGTAAAATACCTTCAATAGCACCT
>CAACVC010000314.1_pt1 | contig 10988 bp, 17 predicted proteins | sample 2381761 | NCBI WGS metagenome assembly CAACVC01 (sample SAMEA5211966, study PRJEB30684) | marine metagenome | biome: Marine; feature: Epipelagic; material: Water | collected 2015-10-15 | depth 45 m
TTTCGTTTGTTGCCTGTTGGAATGCACTTGGGATTCCAGGCGTTGTTGTATAAGCCATTTTATATTAATTTATACGGTTAAAAATTTGTTTTTAGTTGCTGTGCAATTTGCTCCTGTATAGAAAGCTTTGCCTCAGCTGTTTTTGGCTTTGATTCTGGAGTGTAACTTGGATTTTTTAAATCCTTTACAACAGTTTCTTTGCCAGTTGAACGTGCTTGAGAGTAAACAGCTCTAACAATATTATCAAAGTCGCTTAAAATAGCCATATCTCTATTTAAACTAGCCATATCTTCAGTTCCATCCTCTTTAATATACCTTGACCAGAATTTATTTAAGTCTTTATTAGACTTTCTAACAGACTTAACTGTTTCTTCTGGAATAGCATAACTAAACTTATCTCCTTGTTCGTTAACATCAACGTCAACTGTCTTGAGTTGTCTAGCGGAAAGCTCTACCTTTTTAACCCATTCTTTAGCAGCTTTTTCTTGAGCTTCAACTTGCTCCTTGTTATTAGCTACGGATTTAGGAATAGAGTTTTGTTTCTGAAGATTTGATAATTCTTCTTTGGCAGATTTAGCGTCTCTTTTTAATTTTATTTTAGCCAACTTAACCTCTGTACTCGCCCATTGTTCCTCATCTAACTTATAAGTATCTTCGAATAACAATCCAACTTCTTCACCGGTCAAGTCTTTTTCGTTCATTGACCACATAGCTTTTACAAGTTGTTCGTCACTCATTGATTCATAATCAGTTAATTGAGTGGTAAGAAAATCCATTATATCCCCTCCATTCGCCACATAATTGTTTAAATTCTCAATCTGTTCGTTTGCGAATTGGTTTTGTGAGCTTTTTTCAAGTGCTTCCATAGCTTCTACCACATCATCATATGAAGTAAATTTACCATTACTCTTTTCGATTAGTAAATCTTCAAACTCATACGATGGTTCAGTAGTAGGAACCTCCTCACTTTGTTGTGGAGTTTCAGATACTTCTGGAGTTTCTTCTTTATTTTCAGTATTTAAAGAACTTTCTTCTTGTTTTTCTTCGGTAGCAGCCTCAACAGTTTCCTCTTTAGGTGCTTCTTCAGTTGCAACAGTTTCCTCAACTACAGCTTCAGTGTTTTCTTTTACTTGTTCTGTACTTTCAGTAACTTCTTCTTTTTTTGGAGCAGCAGCATCAAACTGCTTTGCAATAAGCTCCTCGAATCTATTGTTCGCCATCTTAAATTTAATTTAGGTTAATATGCAAATATAATGTATTTATTAACAATACGCAAGAGTTTTTATTGTTTTCTTATTTTAGTCATATCTGACTCAATATCATCTTGAGCAATCTTAATGTGTTCAGCCTTCATTCTTCCTTGAAGTTCTAGCTCTTTCATTTTTCTTTCATGTTGTTTTTTCTCAAACTCTTCTTTAAGCATAAATTCAACTTGAAGTTTTTCTATTTCTAGTTTAGATTTTTCTGAAGCACCAGCTGTTTCAGCTTGAGCTTTTGCTATAGCAGACTCTCTTTGTATTTGAGCATTCATTTGAGCGTTTCTTTGAGCATCAGCCTGTTTTTCAGCTTGATACTTTTTTCTACGCTGCATTAGCATTTGATTAGCAAGCTTAGTGTTTTTTACTGTTCTAATCATTATAGCGTCTTCTAACCTTAACGTATCTTGTTTAAGAGACATTTGAATGTTCTGTTCCATCATCTGTCTTTCTTCTTCATCCGGCAAAGCTTCAATCATTATACCAAAGTCTGCCATTGTAACATCCTTAGTTATAGATATAGCCTTCATACTGTACTCTCCTATTGCCTCTACATATCCTTCATAAGCTCCTTTATACTTAACTAAATCAGAAACCCTAAGAGCTAGGCATTTAGACATGTGTTCGTATATACTAATATAAGCTTGATTTAAAAATCTTGTAGCATTATTAGAAGCAAGAACAGCCATTTTCTGAACACCAACTAAAGCGTCTTTGCTAGGCATACTAGCATCTCTAGCTTCGTTAATGCCGGTAACATCTCTAATCATTTGCATGTTGTACTGGTATATAGCAACAAGCTCTTGTAAAGCTCCCCCTATACCTCCTCCAAGTTCTTGAATAGGAGCTGCTGGAGCTTGAGTTCCGTCATCCTGTTGCAATCTGTAGTAAAGATTACCGGTTTGTTGATATATGTCTTGTATTTCTAAAGGACTAAATACACCACCGTCTCCTTTTGTTACATTTTCTATAGCTCCAAGCTCAATTGCAGAACCCTTTGGTTTTGCTTTAGCCATAAGCTGTTGTATCTTTAAATGAGCTAATTGTATTTGGTCAGCAAAAGGTATCATTCTTTCAACCACAGACTTGCTATCCATATCTTTTAGATTAGGAGAGTATATGCTGTAAGGTATAATAGCTTCTGTTAAATTACTTTTTGGTCTAACAATATTATCAGCGTGACCGTAGTCAAATATGTGTTCCGTGCCGATAATATATTTACCTTTGTAAACCATTTCTACAGAATTAACATCTAAGTCTCTTTTGTTTTTTGATTTGTTAGGAAGTTTGTAATTAGATTTTTTCTTATTGTAAGAATACCCTCCAAAGCTATTTGATTTTTTTTCGTATACAATATTGTCAACAGTTTTAAATACACCATCTAAAACAGCAATTCTATACGAATCATACTCGTGACTTGTTTGTCCGTTATAATTTATTTGTTTATAACTAAACTTTTTAGGGTTTCCTAATTTACCAACATTATCTTGAGCTATTTGTCTTAATTCATCCTCAGTAAACTCTCCTTTAGCCATTTTTCTTAACTCAGTAATAGTAATGTATATTATCTCTCCAGCATGACTTATATTTTTAAAAGAAGGATTATTACTGTACGATGTAACTAGGTATTGAGGGTCTACGTATCTTATATTTATTTTTCCATTTAGTATTGATGTTTTTGTTGCGGCTATATTCAAAGATATTAAATCCCTAATAACTCTTTTTCTAATTTCATTCCAATTGTTTAAATAAAGAGTAAGCTCTATACCTTGCTCCATAGCTATTTCAGTAGCTTGCTTGTAGTTTAGATTCATGTATAAATCTAACTCATCTTTGTCCTCTGGTAGTGCTTCGTTATTTTTATTAAAAGGTATCTTACTTACCATAGTCATTTTTTCACTGAAGTCCTTCATAACCATATCAGTTTCTATATCAAGCTTATCTTGATGTCTTTTCTGAACTGATGTAGGGTCTATAGCAGTGCATTTTACTTTATGCTCTTGATTTATAAGACCTCCAGTTATAACGTCAACAAATTTTGGTATGATAGGAAGAGCTTCCCAGTTAAGATTTAAGTAAGAGGTGTCTCCTTGAGCTCCTACAATATCCTTATACTTATCTATAGATTGTAGTCCGTCAGCATAGCTTCTGCACTTTTCATATCTTCTGTGTTTATCATTTAACAAGTTGTTTTCGTTAACATGCTCGTGATACATTCTTTTAAAATACCTTACCCCGTAATCTTTAGTAAGCTTATCCTCTTGAGGTGCAAAAGGGTCTGGGTATCCTCCGTAGTTTTTATTGTCTTCCATTTTTATTTAATAAGTTTTGAAATAACACCATTATTGCTATATGTTTTTACAAATGGTATAAATACTTTCTTTTCTATTTTTGGTTTTATATTTTTTTGTGCGGCAAGTAACGTTATTCCAGCAGCCATACTGGCATCAAATTTTGTTCTATTTGTTGCGTCAAACTCTAGCAAGTCTTTTAGTAAATTGTAAAAGAAAAGATTTCCCATAGTTCCATCTTCTCTTATTCCTATGTAATCATATACATAAGCTTGTAGAGCATCTGTCATAGCACTAATAACAGCCTGTCCAGTTGTAGGTAGCCCAAGCTCAGTTTGTCTTGTTTTACTAAATTTAGTATGAGTACTTTCTGGTCTAGCCATTAAATATTTTTCATACCCTCTTTTTCTAAAGTACTGTAAAAGGCCTATTTTATTATTCTCTACCAATATTTGACATCCATAAAATATACACATCCTAAGCATATCTTCGTAAAACATTTCTGCTTTTGGTGGTCGGTCTATATACTCAGCAACAAACATATGACTTTCTTCTTCGTGAAGATTAAACTTTTTAAACACATAAGCCGCTCCATTAGAACGTCTACCATCTGTAGTTACATCGTGGTCAAAAGGGTCACATCCAGCAACAAGCATTTCTTCGTTAGGAGGTCTGCTTTTATTTATCTCTACTTTATTAGGAGGAACCCATGATATATTCCATCTTCCTTTCTTATCAGGAATCCATCTAACTTCAGAGTCTTTTTCTGCGTTCTTCCATATAAAATTACCAGAAGTTGTTAAAGAAGGGCCTACTACTTCAAGATATTCTATTTGTTGATATATTTTTTCAGCATCAAACAAACACGTGTCTACAGAAACCCTAAAAGCTTCTTCAGGAGTCCAAGGAAACTGTCTCTTGTGTTCAGCAAGTTTATTTGTGTCATTTTTTAATCCATCTCTTATCTGACCTAAGTATTCTTTTGCACCCATTGATATTTCATCTCCATCTAGGTCAAACGTTTTTGTTTTAGGCGTTTCAATTATAGACATTCCGTACTCATCTATAAAACCTTCGTATCCATCGTATGCTTCTGTAAAGTATCTAAATAATCCAGACCTAGTTCTGTCTGTTCCTATAACTTTATCGTTTTGGTCTGAGTCATCCCATATATCTTTAAATGACTTACCTCCAGCCTCCATCTCGTTTACTGTAGACGGTAAGAATGCTTTTCCAACTATCTTTCTACCTTGAGAAAGAGCTGGCTTTACAATCTGCCAGTTTTTAGACACATCAGCTTCTAACCATTTACCACCCTCATCCGATACAAATATAGCTAACTTATCTCCATCATAAGAGTTGTTCTTCGTGTTTCTCCAGTCTATCTGGCTATTTAAAGCTTCTGACTTAGATACTTTTAAATTGTTCTTTGTAATTCTTTCTCCTGGCTTCTTAAACGACAATACTGTTTTTGGAGAATCAGTACCCTCTATAATTGGTTGGAAGAAAGGAGGCAGCTGTCTAAACAAGTAAACAACCTTATCAAATAACTTTTTGGAGTCAGCTCCAGTTTTACTCATTATACCTCCGTTAGAATTGTACATTGAGGTAATTCCTTCTAAAACTATAGCGGCAGCTTTCCATGATGCTCCTTGCCTTCTGTGTTTTGGCATTATAAGGCCATAACAGTTTTTGTCTTTCACTGAAGAATCCCAAACTAAAAAGAATCTTCTATCTCTATCCCAATAGCTTGGGTATCCAATGTCTATCTTGCACCAGTTTAAGTAGTAATAATGTAATCCAGTAATGTAAGTTGGTTCTCCGTTATTCATAAACCAATGGCCATCTCTTCTCCTAACAAACTCTTGCTCAACAAATTGAGATTTTGCTTTTTCTGAAATGGTTTCCCAGTTGGAAGGAATAGGTGTTCTCTCCCATTTCTGCTCTTTCTTTTTTTTACCATAGCCTTGTATAGACTTTCTTGTTGGTATCTTAGGTATAGAGACAGATATTCCTTGTATTTGATTTATGTTCTTTTCGGACATCAAAAATTAAAGTATATGTAACTCTACAAAAATAACAAAAAGATTGCATATAACCTATTATTTTCTTATATTTGTGTTTACTAGATTTATTTATTAACAAAAACTTTTTAAAAATGGCAAATCTTATTAGCGTAAGCGTGCTGAGGTATGGAGAACGAGAGTTCGGTACTACACTCGCTGAAGCAAAAACAATGATGCTAAGTTCCGAGCATATTATTTACGGAACAAACGTGGAGACTGCTTTAGGTATTAACGCTACAGTAGCAACAGCTGGAACTGATGCGTTAACTATTACAGCTCACGGTCTTACTAGCGGAGAGTATATTCGTGTTGGAGATATAGGAGATGCAGTAGGCAACTTTGATATAGCTTCTGCTGACTTTACTCCTGGTAAAATTTTCAAACAAAAAATTACTGGAGCTGATGATGTATTCTTACATGGCTCAGAAGCTCACTATGATGCTGACACTAAGCAAGATATTACAACGGGAGCTACTGGTTTAGCTCTACCTGTTTATCGTGTTCAAGGAGAAATTATTTATGCTGACCCAGCACAAGGTGGTGCTCCTATTAAACTTAGAATTGTTGAGCCATGTGTGAATGTAGCTGACGGTTTTGGTGTTTCTGCTAAATCTGGACAGTTAAGAGCTGTTGAGGTTAACAAGAAAAATGGCGTTGCTTATGATGCTGTTACTATTTCTGAAGTAAACTTATTAGTTAACTTAGATAGAGTAATATTAACTTATGAAGGTGGTTCTTTAGGAGCTTCTGCTGATGATTGGATGGTATTTTATGATGCTTCTAATACAAACTTTGCTGGATTAGATTCTCCTTTCGTTGACATCTTAGAGGTTGAAACATCTTTAGATAGTATTCAAACTTCTTTTGTTCAACACATGGGTGGTAAAACAGCTGTATCTGATTTTGCTTCTTTGACTGTAAACGGTAGAGTTGTAGCTTTCCCTGATACTTCATTGTCTGGCTTTGTAAGACTTAAGAATATTTGTTCAGGATTTGATAACGCTTCTTCTAAAGCTCAAATCTTAATCAAAGGTTCAGGTAAAATAGGATTCGATACTTTAGCTCTTGATGAAACTATTGCTACAGCTGTTGCTTCAACTGAATCAGCATTAACAACATAATTAATAATCTTTAAAATAAAATAAAATGGCAACATTAACAGTTGGATTAACATTAGCTAGCACAGACGCTACGGCAGATGTATTAAGTGTTTCTTTATCAGATTCACTGACAACAGCACTGCCTTCAGTAGGTTTATCTAGAGCTTCTATAGCTACTTCAGGTCAAACAAATATATTGGCTACTACTGATTCTGGAATATCTTATGTTTACATTAGAAATACTGATGGAACAAATATAGTAACAGCAAAAACAGATGGGGCGGTATCAGTTATGGATATAGGCCCTGGAGAGTTTGCATTCTTCCCTCTTAAGGGAGCTGTAGGTTTAGAGCTTACAGCTAACAGTGCAGCTTGTATCGTTGAATACGCTTACTGGACTAAAGGATAGTAATTATGGGAACATTAAAAGCTAAAATAAGTTTAAGTAGTACAGATATTTCCAGTGATGCTATTGACTTCTCTGTAGAGAATAGTTTAACTATTGCTAACGGAGGAGTTATTAGAACTAAAGTCGCTGGTAATAACTTAGCAACCTCTGAAGTACTTCTAGCTGCCGCTTCCTATAGTTACCCAACCTATGTGTATATTAAAAACACAGATAGTACTGCAACAGACTACGTTCACGTAGTGTTGGATTCTATTGGTGAAAGCTCTATACAATTAAAAGGTGGGGAATGGACTTGGCTTCCATGGAGAGGTCTTCAAGACATTAAAGTGTACACTGCAAACTCTGACGATGCTACTATCGTTGAGTACGGTGTGTTCTATGCATAATAATGTATATATACAATTAAAGAAGGGGCGAAAGCCCCTTTTTTTTTATCCTAAGTCAACTAAGTCTTGACATTTTTCGTACTCTTCTCTTTCGGTATAGTACTCTATGAGGCTTTTGATAGCCTCTCCTCTCTGGTAGTCATCATCATCTGATGGAACATAAAGCAACCAGGGCTCATCTTCTTCAAGTAATTCAGGGAATGTTAATTGTTCTGTTATAAAAGCATATGTATTAAACATGCATGCGTCTATTATCTCTTGCTCTCTTTCAAACTGTAACTCTCTCATAATTATTTCTTTTTTGCAAATTTTTCTGAAAACCCACCTTTAAAACTATTCTCATTAGAAACCTCATCGTCTAAATCTTCGTCTGAGTTTATCTGTTTGTCTAGCTTTACTAAAGCAGTAATCATTTCTTGAGCATCCATAAATGCTTTCTTTTTAGATTCTAAAGCTGACTTTCTTCTTTCGTCTGCAACATCATCTGCTATAGGTCTTTTAACATCTGCAATCAACGTTGCTATACCTTCCTTAGCCGCTTCTACTAACTCAGACAAAACTTGTTCTGTATAACTCTTTATGTTACTCATACTTAAATAATACATTTTCGTTTCGCATTCTATAATATTTTTTTCCTTCTACGTCTATTTCGTAGTTACAACCTGACTCAAAATAAATGTGGTCTCCAACCTTTACTCCTAAATCTTCGGAGAATTCATTAACGTATCTAACTACGCCTTCTCTTTCCATAACTTCTGGTTCAGGTTTTATCATCAATCCATATGAAGTCATATAGTTTTCTTCCGGCTCGATTACTGGTTCAACAAAAATAAAGTCTTGAAGCATAACGGGCTCTCCTTTTCTTATTACACAATACACTTGGTCAATGTGAGCCTTATACGTTTTCTTGTCATCAACACTATCTATTCTTTGTTGAAATCTTTCATCCATCACGAAGTGATGAAAATATACTTTTTCCCCTTCCTTTAAGGTTGGGTATACATTATCTTTCTTATATCCTGGCTTAGGGTTTAGGGTTGGATGTATTACATTGCCATACTGCCTAGCGTGCCAAGCTCTTTCAAGCTCAGTGTCTAACCATATTTCTTTACCGTTAATAATAGTAGTGTTTTCAGTTTCTTTTTCTAACTCTACAATTAGGTATTGTCCTAGTGGGCCTTTTCTTTTCATAACTAGTGGCTATACTTTCCTTTTACAGAACCGTTTCTTCCTCTCTTGATACCGCCAAACCCTTTTCTATTATCTATTCTATCCATGTATGTCTGACAACAAACGGCCTGGTCTGAAACCAATCCTTCTGGAGCTACTTTTATTGAGTACTCAAGTATCTCTCTTTCTTTATCACACTTACTACAAACAAACTTTGCCATATTATAATTCTTTTTGAATGTTTAAATCGTACTCTGGCACACACTTGTTGCCCGGAACAGATTTCCACATCCTAGTTACTTCTTCTTTGTTATCTATAACATATATGTTATACCTAGGCTCGTTAAACTGTAATGCGTATGCTTGGTCAAACACTATGTCCGCTACAGTGATATTGCCTCCAGCCATATCTTTACCTACTACGTAGCTAATGTCCCTGTCTCCAGCGGACACTATTATTTTTCTAATTAAATTGGTTTCCATTATCGTATCCTTTACCCCATATTTTGATTATATCATCATATGTTAAATTATTAGTTGGTTTATTTCTTGGAGTGTTTTTATCAAAACCTTCTGCTAACTGCAACATCATAGTTTCAAAAACTTGATAGTTCATAGATGTCATTGCTACTTCGCCTTCAACATTGTCCATATTATCATCTTCTCCATCAACCATACATATTGCTAAACAAAAATGAAAATTCTCATTCTTTGATTTTATATCAGAAAGCTCATCTAAAGCTTTATTTAATTTCAATTCTAATTCATCTTCCATATAGCAAATATAAATAAATATTTCTTAAAATACTACTTTGTTAATAACTCTTTTTTTCGTATATTTGTGTATATGGCACGTGCTAAAAAGAAAAGAAATTACAAGGAAGAATATAAGAAGTTTCAATCTTCCACCAAAGCTAAAAAGAAAAGAGCCGCATTAAACAAATACAATAGGGCTAAAGGAACTTACGGCAATGGTGATGGATTGGACGCTTCTCATAAGGGCGGCCGTATTGCTGGATTTGAGAAAGCTTCTAAGAACCGAGGAAGAAAAGAGAAGTCCAGATTAAAAGGTTCAAAACGAAAAAAACGATAATTATGTACGGAAAGAAAAAAAGCACTAAGCCTATGAAAAAGAAAACGGCTGCTAAGAAAAAGAAAAAATCAAGATACTAAAATGAGTTTTAGAAAATTATTAAACAGAGGTTCTAATCAATCGTCCTGGGCTGCTAAAAAGCAAGCTCAGGATACTAAGCGTCAATCAAAGCTTAGAAAACCTAGACCCGTTAAAGAAGACTGTGGCTGTGGCAAGTAAAAGAAAATGCAAAGTACACAAAGGAAAACGTTTTGCTAAACGAGTGGGTGGCAAGTGTGTTTCTTATGGTCAGTCTGGAAAAGCTAAAAGTGGCGGAGACAGAATAAGACCTGGTACAAAGAAAGGAGACGCATACTGTGCACGCTCCGCTAAGATAAAGAAGTGTAAAAATCCTCCATGTGCAAATGACGCATCAAGAAAGAAGTGGAAATGCAGAGGCTCTAAATCAATGAGATAATGGCAGCAAAGAAAAAGAAGAAATCAAACAAGATATGTTCGGCTGGTATAGCCTGGGCAAAGCGAACATTCGATACTTACCCATCTGCATATGCAAACATGGCGGCATCAAAATATTGCAAAGACCCTAACTACGCTAAAAAATCAAAAAGAAAATAAGATGAAAAAAACATTAAAAGGAAATCAGAAGAGAATCGCAGCGATGGCTCCTCCTTATGATAAGATAACACAGGCTGACTTTATAGCATTAAAGAAAAGAAAGTCTAGTAAGAAGAAGAAGTAATGGGAGAGTTAGCTAAGTGGAGAAAACAAAGATGGGTACGCATAGGAACTGATGGTTCTATTAAAGGAGAATGCGGAACAAGTAAAAATAAAAAGAACCCAGACAGATGTTTACCATACAAGAAAGCAATGAGTCTATCAAAAGCAGAGAGAGCAAAGACAGCAAGAAAGAAGAAAGCTGCCGGAGCAAAAGGAAAGACTGTAGTAGCCAACACTAAGAAGGCGAAAGTCAAGAGCTAATACCCACACAACAATACCGCATTATAAGCCCCTAGGATACGTTCTAAGGGCTTTTCTTTTGTTAGGGGTGTCCATATACCAAACGGGTGGGTGCGTTTCGCATACGATTTGTTTTCTAGCAAACACATTAGATATAAAAGTAAAGAAGAGTATATAAGACGTATAGCAATGCTGATTTCCTTTTAATGTTTTTTTCATCTGGACAGTTAAGAGCTGTTGAGGTTAACAAGAAAAATGGC
>CAACVC010000315.1_pt1 | contig 10977 bp, 24 predicted proteins | sample 2381761 | NCBI WGS metagenome assembly CAACVC01 (sample SAMEA5211966, study PRJEB30684) | marine metagenome | biome: Marine; feature: Epipelagic; material: Water | collected 2015-10-15 | depth 45 m
AACTCTGGATTGATTGCTGGTATACCGCAACAGGCTTTTGCTGGACAAGATCATTGTTCTCCATAGCTCTCATAGCATCAAACTGTTGTTTCTGAGCAAACTCTTCACGCTTGCGCTGTACATCATCAGCTTTGATATCTAGTTCTTTACCTCTGTAGTTTCTTCTAACGGATAAAACCTTGTCGTTAGCTATGGTTACGATATATGGAAGCTTAATACCTGTCTCTTCGCCCTGTGCATTGAGATCTTCAAAGCCCGGTATATCTAATTCTGTATGAATTTCATACACCTTACAGGTATCGTCATCGTTATAACTAGGACTTATACCTTGTATTTGATCTATTTCTTCTTGAATATCATCAGTCTCTTCTGCCAACATATTGCCAGAATCTACATTCACATCACTATAGAAACCTATTTGTTGTAGTTTCTTGATGTCGTTTATGGACATATTGATTACATGAGTAATCCTAGTAGCACTGTGTAGATCTGTAGCAGCATAAGGTACGATTAAGTCTTCACTTGGTATGAACTTAGATACTGCTCTACCTAGGTTCTGATCATAGTAAATCTTTCTAAAGGCTGAACCAGACAAAGGAAGATAGAACAACATCTGATCCGTTTCAGGATCGTATTCTTTCATGACTTGCATCAACTGATAGTTCATGAACTCTTGCACACGAGAAGCTTGCGCTTCGCTGTCAGGAGTAGTCATACCCAATACTTGTGTTTTAACTGGTCCTTGAGATGGTAGTAATTCGTTATAGGCTTGCGCTTGGAACTGAGTCACGGATTCTGCTAATAAAGGATGCATCACCCCGGATGCGCCTTCAAATGGTTGTGCTCTTTCTTCTGTTTTCATACCAAGATACTCAAGGCCATCTCGGTAAGTCTTTTCCCAATCGCTACGAGAATCTTTATCTGAATCAACGTTATCCATCAAATCATTCTTTAAAGAATTCAAATCAGAATCATCCATCAAATCTGCCAAGTTAGCAGAAAAGTCTGTATCCATCATAGGAGTTGGCATGTTGCCAAAAGCAATCGTACCGTCTTCTAGTTCTTCAAATGATTCTAGTTCTGGATCTTCCTCAGTAACATCGACTTCGATATCCATCGCTTTGTTGCGATTTCTAACCTTAAGTTCTTCTTGTTCTTCAGGATCAATTGCCTTGTCTATATCTGCCATTATCTATTACCTTTTAAAAAAGCTCTCCCCTGACCTTTCATTGCCAGACCGCCATTCTTTTTCTTAACAGGCTTAACAACTTTTAAAGTTGACCCGCCATGTGCATCATCAAGAGCTTTCTGTATTTCAGGTACATCAGACTTATAAGCTTGTTTCCCCTTGCGGTATCTTTCCTTGTCTTTATCAGAAGGCTTAAGTTCTTTAATCTCTTTAACAAGTTTCTTGATTAAAGACTTAGCTATTTTTTTAGCCATGATTACCTTTTAGATTTCATATAAGCTTTACCTAGCCCTTTGGTAGCCATTCCGCCCGCTTTGAATTTTTTAGGTTTGGAGTTAGCCATACCGCCAGCTGCTTTCTTCTTAGGTCTTCTAATGAAATCGATAGCACCTTTATCGCCACCGAACTTCTTATCCTTACCTAAAAGAACTTTCTTAACGCCTTGTCCTAGTCTGTTCAATGGACCTCTAGCTTTACCTTTTCTGTTCATGTATTGCTTAAGTTCGTTGGCATCGTAACCTTTTTTCTTAAGATCATCTTTAGTTACAGCACTGTATTGTTTGCCTTTGTAGGTAAACTTAGTTCCCTCACCTTTCTTACGAGCTGCTTTAAAAGCTTCTCCGAAAGTCATATCTGTAGGTTTAGGTTCACCCTTTCTTGTAAACATCGTTGCTAATCCAGCTGCGGGTGCGGCAACTGCGGCTGCTTTTACAACTGTAGGTACTTTACTAGCTCTTGCATTTCTTCTTCTAGCTGTTGGACTAGCGATAGTTTTTGCTGCTTGAACGTTACCTTTAGCTTTAGTAGCTGGAGTAGTTTTAGTTTTAGTTGCCCTTGCACTTCTTTTTTTAGTTGTTGCAGGTTTTGCTTTAGGCTTCTTCATAGCCCCTACGGTTCCTTTTTCTGGAGCACCGCTGATTGCTCTGCTTTGTGGTGCGTTACGACCTTTCTTGGCTGCTGCTCTAGCTGCTGCCTCTTTAACTATTTTTGATGCTATCTTTCTTGCCATGTTATTACCTCTTAATAATATATTCGCTCTCTGGGTACTGGCTCATCGTCCTCTTCGTCTGACGCTAGTCTAACGAAGTTACCCTGACGAAATCTCAGTATAGCCTGTGTTGTCGAATCCACAAAGTCATCGTGTTCACCGAATGGAAAGGATGCACATTCTTCGATAACCTCTTCTGCGAAGATAGCCTCCGGAGCCCAAACCATTCCTGCTTCAAACACTGGTGAAGCAGAGTGAACCCTTGTAACTTTGTCCTTCCCTTTGGTTGGTCTATAGTTCACCACCGGGATTCCCATCATTCGCAACTCGTGCGTCAAAGGTGTACCACTTGCTTGCGATTCTACCAACACAATATCTGGTTGCCAATAGTTATATTCATCGTAGGCTGTGGTCTTCAAATCAGGGAAATCCCACCGCCCTCTCTTAGCATCTAGCAATATAATCGACTCAGGTGCACCATCGCTAGGCTTGAACACACCCCACGTAGTAATCGCGCTGTAGTCAGCCGTCTCCTTAGAACTAAACGCAGTATCGTAGGACTGCAATATGTACGAACAAGGCGGTGGATCATCGTGATCCCAAATCTGCCACCAGTCCCTTTTAATCAAAGCCCCTTCCTCTGAAGTGGGATTCTGCATGTACTGAGCATTCCACTTCGATATCGGAATCGAAGCCTTCACAGACTCCAGCTCCTCAATCTTCCAGAAGCCCGGCCACAGCGGAGTGTTATCATCCAAGATGGCAGGAAGCTCCAGGATCTCCCATTGATCCGCGTGGTCTTCACTCATCCGCTTAATCAGCTTCTCAGTAAGATCCAACGTACTCCACCTCGTCATCACTATCACAATGATGCCCCCCGGCTGTAAACGCTGGCGGGGACCAGAGGTATACCATTCATAAGCCGACTCAAGAGCAGAGGGCGAGAGAGCATCTTGTTCCGAATGCGGATCGTCAATAATCAACAAATCCGCACCCCTACCCGTAATCGCTCCGCCAACTCCCGCTGCAAAGTATTCCCCCCCTTTATTCGTCTCCCATCGTCCAGCCGACTTACTGTCAGCGGACAGGCTCACCTTATCAAAGATCTGTTTGTATTCATCTGTGTCCATGAGGTTACGTACCTTACGGCCAAACCTAGCCGACAGTTCGGCGGTGTGGGTGGTCTGCATGATCTTCATATCAGGATTCAGTCCCATGATCCAAGATGGAAAGAACACAGAAGCAAACTCGGACTTGGTATGACGAGGGGGCATGTTAACGATAAGACGCTTACACTTGCCCTGGGCTACGCGCTCTAGCTTCTCAGCGAAAAGCTTATGGTGTTCGCCTTCGATGAAGCCGTCCCATACGTGCTTCACATACTCAATGAAGTTTGTCTGTGATTTTTCTTTAACGCCCAGTTGTTTGATTCGATTCTGAATCATCACAATCTCTTTTAGAGCATCGTCCGAAACGTGTTTTAGATCTGTGTTTTGATCTGACATACCAAAATGTTTTTTTTTGTGTGAAATATAGTATCGCAATAGGGGTCCCAAGAGAAGAGGGGGGGGTGAAATGGTTTTTGGGGTAATTGTAGATGTTGATAGTTATATATATATGTATATTTTTTTTGCTACCCCCTTATATGGGGGGGTGGGTGGTCAAAATTTGAGCAGTGCAAAAATCGAACCCCAATCCAATAGAGACCCAAAAAAAAGGGAGGCTTTCGCCTCCCCTTTCTTGCCTTACTCCTATTAGGCTATTTGCTCTGTGCCCTCCTCGAACTCATGCTCAGCAGTCCAATCTAGAACTAGATTATGTTGCTCACAATATCTTTTTATTCTCTCTGCGATTTCTCTTGGTGAATCCCAAGCTGATAAGAACGAAACAAAGAGAACGTGTTCTTCATCTTGAATCAATTCAAACTCATAAGCATTCCACTTAGTCCCCCAATGAAGACAAGCGAAGTCGTACCAATTATCAGCACCATACTCAACCATCAATCGCTTGCGAGCAAGTCGATGCTTTGGCTTGTAGACTCCACCATCTAAAACATAATCTTTATGTTCTATCTTTTCTCCTGTTTCAAAATCATGTCCAAGCGTTGCTCCTTTCTTGATTTCTTCAGGCATTGGGATAATTCCATTGAAGTCAAACATATCCTCTTTGATTCTGAGGTCGTTCTTCAATTCCTCTAATGCTTGAATCTCTTCTTGCACGTTGGTATTTGTTTCAATGGTTACAAAGTTAGTAGTGTGATTTGGCATGATGTTACCTCCAATCCTTAATAGTTAATATAGATGATGATTTGATTTCATAAGGTGCTTTGTGAGTCAGCTTAAATTTTGCTTTCTCTTTCTCACCTTCTAAAATCCCTTCAATGTTTTTCCTGTTTTTCGCAACGTGAACATCTTGTAAGTTCTCATTCGCGAACGTCTGGAAATTCTTTCTGATCCCAAAGGCCAAAGGTTTTAAGATCAGGTTTTCCAAGAACATTTCTTTGATGGACTTTCTCAAGTCATTAATAATGCTCTGCCTCTCCTTGAGTTCTCTTACTTCTACAGTAAGTTCTAACTCTTGGATTCTTTCTTGATTCATCTTTAGATAATCAAGTTTCTTTTTTAATGTTTCCATTATTGGTTTCTCCATTTTGTCATTGCTTAATTGCTAATGAACTGCGTTCATTATTACATTTTTTATTACATAAATCTACACTTTTCTTATAAATTTGCACTTTATTACATATATAAAGTATAATAGTATTTCCATTAATAAAACTATAAGGAGAAAATAAAATGGGAAATAGAGCCGTAATAACAATCAAAGAGAAAGACACTCCAAAAGAGGATTGGAATTCTCTTTATCTTCATTGGAATGGTGGGCGTGATAGCGTTGAGCCGTTCCTTCATGTAGCTAAGCTGTATGGAATCAGATGCAATTCTGATTCTTCATACGCAATAGCTAGGCTTTCACAATTGATAGGGAATACTTTAGGAGGAACGCTTTCATTGGGCGTTGGTGCTTATAAGTGTTTGGATACCAATAACTTTGATAATGGAACTTATATTGTTGAAGATTGGGAGATAGTCGAAAGGGAACATCTACCATATGAAAATTTCGAGGAACAATCAGAGTATAACTTTGATGAGTTCGTGAAAGAAATCAGAGACATGAACGATGAAGTCTTTAACTACACAGAAGAGGTGAAGGCATGAATGTATTAAAACTTACTGATAAAGAAATAGATTTAATATTTCTATGTATGGAAAGATATGACGATAATTATTATGACAAAAGGAATGAGATTCTTTTTTTAGGAGAGAAGATCGATAAACAGGTGGAGGAACAGTCATGATTAAAGGACTATATGGATTTACTTCAGCTTGTGCTTTAGTCACGACTATAGCCCTGATCCCTGAGTACGTGGGGATTATACCTGGAGCTATGATCTTTCTTTGTGGTGGCCTGTTCACCTTTCTAATAACCAAAATAATTGAGGAGGAGTAGAAGTCTGGGGGTGAAAGCCCCCAGGATCTTTGGCCTCCAGATCCTGGACCCGAATAGATCCCGGTTTACTTAGTAGCTCGCAAATGTTAGAGTTCGCAAATCTATTTCATTAGATGGGTTTCTCCAAACCTTAATAAGAAGGCCCGGCTTAAACACCGGGTCTTTTTTTTTGGACGCGCCGGGTCGCAAGTTACGGACCAGGTCGCAAGTGCCCGGAGCTCTCCGGGTCCAGGCTCTCATGATCTATATTAATATTAAGTGTTGTTTTGTGTGTAAAAGTTGCTATAATGTGTAAACGATTGTTAGGGGATGAGCTCTTATAAAATCTAGACGAGTGAATGCAAGTTTAATTACGAGCAAGAGGACTCTAAGTAAGTGAGAGAGGAATTAGGGATAGGCAGGAACCATACCCGAACTAATAATCATAGGAGTTACCGGGACCCGCAGGCCTGAGCTCGGTAGCTCCGCCAAAGTTTTAAATGGTCCCTGTTATATGGTGAGAGTAAAAGAAAATAAAAGGCACATGATGCCCTGGCCTAAAAAGGCAGCTCTACATTCTCTTTCACATATAAGACACCAACGAGACGCCGGGGAAAGACCCGGAGGAAATGCCCGGCCTTATCCGGGTTTTTTCTTGCCTGGTCCCGGTCCAGGGTACGCACAAGAACGCAAAAATATATTCCAGATCGCAAAAGGTCGCAAAAATACACCCAGCTAGACGCACAAGGACGCACGAGGTCGCAAAAATTGTGGGGTGGTGGCTCTGTGTGTGGGGGAATGCAAATAAATAGCTAAAAAGTGCAAATTTTATTTATCCGTGTTTATCTTGTGTGTTATGCAATATTGTGTGACTTCTGTGCATTAGTGTGCTAATCTATGCATACATTAATTAAAGGAGAAACAACTAATGGAAAAATTAACCAAAGAAGAATATTTCAATTTAGATAATGGAATCGTTCAAGATATAACAAGGAAATTTATACAACCTCATATATCTAGAAATCAATCTTCACTTATAAACCACTTACAAGAAAACTATGTAGAGGGTTTTAATTTTGATGATATAGAGAACCTCTATATGACTGATCAAGAAATTCTCAATTATATGGGTTCGTATGATGAAGATATGAGCGACCAAGAAATAATTGATGAAGTAAGAAACAACAGCGAAGATATGAATGAAATCTTTGAATGGTATCTTGTTTCAGATTGGTTTCTTGCCAGATTAAGAGAAATAAACGAACCAATAATTGACAACGATTATGGCGAATACTGGGGTAGATGTTGTACGGGACAAGCCATATATCTTGATCATAATATTCAAGAACTCGCCTATGAATGGGCAAGTGATAAGCGACTATATAAAAATGAAGAAGTCGCATAATGCAAACGGCTAAAGACCTATTAAACATATTCAAATACACATTTACCGGGATAGTCTTTTTGGCCGTCCTGGTGACTGTGCTGATCTTATTCTTTCCCTATTATCTGGGTAAAGAATTTATACAATTTTTCAACAACAAAAAAGGAGAAACCAAATGATTGAAAAAAATACATTCATAAGTGAGGAACGCAACTCTTATGAAGAAGAAGAACGCAATTTATATTGCCTTTGCGGAAAGCTAAAAACCAAGTGCGCAGATTTGTACGCACATACAACCGGAGGTGCATGATGATAATAACTGAAGAACAAGTTAGAGATTGGTTCGGAGATAGAGGTTATCCAATCGCTGACCATTCCAAAATTAAATTCAAAACCATTAAACACAAAGAGAATAGTTTTATTTTCATACATGATTCTGATGATGAATATGACGAGGTAGAAATGTATCAATTAAATTCTATGTTCTGTGAGCCATATGACGGGTGGAGTAGGAAAGGATTTAGTTGGGCAAAACCAAATTTATTAAAACTAATTAAGGAGGCCGACAATGATACTTAGCAACAAAGAAAAAGGTTTGCTTTTGGATCTATTGACCGCATATCCCGGCAATCCTTTAGCCAATAAACTACGCAGAAAAATAGATGAAGAACGCACTACTGATAACCTGGAGCAAGAAATACTTTCAGCTCTTAAAATCAATAGAGATGTTAATTGGGTTGAACATGATGCCAATGATGAGTTTGATAATCTAATTACCTTTGTTAAAACTTTATTCAGCAGATACAGGGGGAATAACAATGGCTAAATACAGAGTACAAGGAGAATACACTTATACAGTATTCAAAATAGTAGAAGCTGATAACGAAGAACAGGCAAAAGCTATTGCTCAAGATGATGAACCTTTATGTACTTGGGATGCTATAGAACAAGATAGCTACTTTGAATCTGTAGAGAGTGCAACAAAGGAGAAAAGCTAATGGATAATGTGGTCAAAGTAGATTGGTGGGGTGAACAGTTAGATACCTACTACAAAAGAATGGGATACCCTAAAAAAGTTTGGAAAGATAATGAAGGTTTACCTTATGGTATTTATTACTATTTTGATAGGGAAGCCGATCCTTTAGATATCGAGTGTGAGTGGTTTAAAACAGAACAAGAGAGAGACAAAGTGTTTGAGGAGAAAAGCTAATGCCAGAAGATGAAACTAAAATAACAGAGCTACTAAGAATCTTTCATTCACTTAACCAAAAAGATCAGGAATGGGTAGTCCAGATACTGCCCAGGATCTTAGAGATAAAAGAAGATGACAGACAACATTAACCCAGACCATTACAAAGATAGTGAGATTGAATGCATAGACGCAATAGAGTCTATGCTCAGTCGCGAAGAGTTCACCGGGTTCTTACGCGCAAGTCACTTTCAGTACATGTGGAGATACAAAAAGAAAAACGGTGTTGAAGATTTAAAAAAAGCAGATTGGTATCTGAATAAATTAATTCACCATGAAACTAATAACAGGAGAGAGAATGAATATAGCTAAACAAAGTAACGATTGTGAAAAGGATTGTAGAGAACTGCAACACGCTCTTTATAGAGATGATTTTGAAAGTATAGATGCTTGGAAAAATGTATGCGATATGTTGGGTGTACCAATTAATTCAGATCAAATATATTTCAACGCAATTGATATAACTTACGGATAGACAAGGAGAGAGAATGACATTTAAAATTGAAAAGAACGTGCCAACGCGCAAGTTCTACAAAGAGTTTACCGATGCTTTAGACAAGCTGGACGTAGGCGATAGTATTGGTGGCCTAACTAAAAAAGAAATGTATAGTTTCAGAGGCAACTTCTACACTAGAAATTTTGCGGATCGCAAGTTTACTTTTAGAAAAGAATCAAATAATAACTATCGCCTATGGAGAATAGAATGAACTTAAAAGAACTAGACCAGGTATGGCGAGAGACTTGCCCGGAAGAAGCTAATGGATTAGTAAGCAAACGCAAACGCAAGATACCAAAACAATGGAAGATCATGTTGAGTAACTACAACAGAAGAAAAGAGAGAATAAAAAATAAATAAACTCATGCTATGATTGGCTCTCATGAGAGAGCCAACGTTTGAAGAAGCACTTCAAGAGTTAGAAAATACAATAGAAAAACTAAACTCTGGAGATCTAAATCTTGAAGATTCCATGAAAGCATTTGAAAAAGGAATGAAGATCCAAGCCTTTTGTAGACGCAAGCTAGACAAGTCTACTGCTCAGATGAATCAGATACTTCAAGAAGATTAGTCTCCTCCAAGTCCGCATCTTCTTCCAACACATCTTCCACCATATCCTCTGCCATATCCTCTGGAACGACTTCGACCTCCCCCTCTATGACAATCTGATTCTCCCGGACTAACTCCTGTAACCTAACCTCCAGCTGCTCCCTACTCATGTTATCAATCTTATGTATCTTCAGCTCCTTCCTATCCACCATCAACCCAGCAAGCTTTGCCCTAGCAATCTCTGCCGTAACTGCTGGACCATATGACCCATCTGCCAATGCAACATCTCTAATCTCCCCCAACTTCTTTGCAATCCCCTCATAAGTAATCTCATTCTTAGTTCTCTGTACGGCCTTCAACTGCCTAACCTTCTCTTGCACATGAGCATACTGTTGATCACTCAACAACCTAGTCGCTGCTACTCCAGGATTCTCATACCCGGCAAGATGGGCACACCTCGTCTGGTTGTAATCTTGGTACACCATCAGGTCTACAAATTTTTCTTGTTTCTTTGTTAGTTTCTTAGTCGTCATAGTAATGATTATATTATGTAATATTCTGTTTAATCTATGTCTATAGAAAAGAACCTATCTCTCCTACAGAATAGGTGTGTTTATACACCTTTCTATAGTTCTCTATAGAGATGCACATACGCACAGCTGCACATACCAGTGTTAATGCACCTTTCAGCGGTGCATGTGCATATGTGCAGGCATGTGCAACTGCACAACCGCACACCCTACAGAATCCCTTAAGGATGTACCTCTCAGGGGGGCATGTGCAATTCGACCTTTTGCCATTGCACAGCCGTTTTATTGCATAAGTTACGCACTCATTTATACACTTTTTATACACTTTCATTCTTTCCTTTCTTTACAAGTCTTCTATAAGTTCTAGAGTTTTTATCTAGATCATCTATATTTCTAGTGCCATGTTTAATAAAATTATCTTGAGCTGTTTTTCCCATTTTTGTAATTTTTTTACGTCCTTTTGTTTGAGGCATAATTATTTCTCCTTATTTCCTAAACATCTAAACACCTTAGACAAAACACTTAACTGATACAGAGGGTTAATCTCTTTCTCTTCATCAAATTGTTTTTGTGTCTTGGGCAAGTACGGTAAGATCATACGATTCAGTAGATCATCTACATATGAATACCCACAGTTGTTGCAGACTAAAGATACATTAGGTTCTATAGCCATACCCCAATCAGATTCACCACACTCCGGGCATTTGTGAACCTTTGCGTTGTCCATTCTGGACATCATATTGTCAAAATAATCTTGATATTCTTTCGGTAACATTACTTTCCCTGCCCTCGGTATTGTTTCATACCCCTACGCTTGCTTTTGTTCATCGTAGACGTACCTAAGTTACCTCTGCCTATACTTGTTTTCTTGCCCCTAGATCCAGTTACAGATTCATGTCTGACAAGATAGTTATTTGTTTTCTTCATTCTTTCTCTCCTCTTCTACTAAAGCTTTTAACTTATCAATTATAAAAGGTCTCATAGTATCTCCTTCATGCCAACGTCTGAGAGTTCTCCAATCTAGAGCATCACTAACCAACATTCTATATGCCTGATCTTTTCCATAACAGATCGGAAGAGCACACGTCTGAACTCCAGTCACCCGT
>CAACVC010000316.1_pt1 | contig 10968 bp, 17 predicted proteins | sample 2381761 | NCBI WGS metagenome assembly CAACVC01 (sample SAMEA5211966, study PRJEB30684) | marine metagenome | biome: Marine; feature: Epipelagic; material: Water | collected 2015-10-15 | depth 45 m
TAATAATTTTATTACTATTACAGCAATAGAGAATGTAGGTACCTAATGAAAGTACAGATACAAGTTAAAGGTATAAAAGAAGCACTTAAATCTTTAAAAGCACTTGAAAAAGACCTCCAGGAGCCATTTAGAGAGGTTATTAAGGGTGGTGCGCAGTTAATCAGGGGTGAAGCTATCAAATCAATACAAACTGGCCCAAAATCAGGTAGAACTTATGAAAAGTATAATCCAAGAAGAACACACAAAGCATCAGCACCTGGACAAGCACCAGCAAGTGATACTGGTAATCTAGTAAGAAATATTATGGTTAGACAAGTTGATATTGATAATGTAGCAGTAGAGAGTAACGCAACTTACTCATCTTTTTTAGAATTTGGTACTTCTAAAATGTTGGCTAGACCTTTTTTATTTCCAGCAACAGAAAGAAGCAGACCAAAAATAACACAAGCAGTTTTTAATAGAGTAGTAAAAGAAATTAAAAGGTTAGTAAAATGAGTGATCATAGTTTAGGATTACAAAAAACAGTATTTGATGCTTTAGATGGTGATGGTACATTACAATCTTTAGTAACAGATGTATTTGATTTTGTACCAGAAAATACAGCTTTTCCTTATGTAAAGATAGGAGAAGAAACAGCAGTAGATAATGGAACAAAAACATTACAAGGTAACGAACATACTCTTGTAATTCATACTTTTTCAAGGTATAGAGGAAGTAAGGAAGCAAAAGAGATTATGAGTAGGATTTATGCTTTATTGCATGAATCCAGTTTAACAGTTTCTGGAGCCAGTCTTGTTAATTTAAGATTTGAGTTTTCAGATATTATAAAAGAAAATGATGGATTAACTACTCATGGCTTACAAAGATTTAGGGCTATGATTTTTGATTCATAAAAATTTTAAGGAGGAAAATTAAAATGCCAGCAGGAAAAGGTAGTAGTTTTTTATTAAAAGACAATAGCACAGGTACACCAGCTACAATTGGTGGACTAAGAAGTACATCTATGACAATCAATGGTGAAGCAGTAGATATAACAAGTAAAGATTCAAACGCTTTTATTTCAAGTGGAAATGATAAAGCAAGAGATTTATTACAGGGTGGTGGAGTAAGAAGTATGACTTTATCAGCGAGTGGAGTATTTACAGATTCATCAACAGAAAATATTTTAAGAGGTTTTGCATTCGATGGTGCAATACAAAATTATGATTTAATATTTTCAGATGGGTCAAAAATTGCAGGTGCTTTTTTAATAACAAGTTATGAAAGAGCAGGTGAATTTAATGGAGAGGAAACATATTCCGTAACATTAGAATCATCTAATACTATAACTTACACGAATGCGTAATTATGGAAATAAAGTGGACTAATGGTTGGGAAGTGATAAACTTTACAGTTAATGACAATCAGTATCATGGTTTTATTAAAGTAACCAAAAAAGGTGAAATTACAATAGAAGCTAAAAGCGATGTTGATTGTCGTCCACTTGATAAAATAATATTAAATTCATATCAAAATCTAATAGTGCAAAAAATTACAATAACAGCAAGTAGAGCAGAACTTCATTGTATCACAGATACTGGAGAGTTAAAAAAAGCAATACAAACAAAGAAAAAACTAAAAAAAGCACTAGGAGATGAAAATGAACCAATACAAGGGTGAAGTTACTGGTAAGCTAGGAGATAAAGAAAGAACTTTTAGGCTTACATTCGAATCAATAGTCAATATTGAAAATATAACAGGTAAATCAATAATACAATTAACAACAGATATGTCAGGTGGTAAATACTCTTTTAAAGATTTACTTACAATTTTACATCAAGGTTTACTTGGCACAAAAACAAATATTCTTAAAGAAGCAGTTGGTGATGCTATGATGCAAAGTGGTTTAATTAAATCATCAGAATTAGCTGGAATTGTTTTAGCTTCTGCATTTACTGGAGAAACAAAGGAAGATGACAACCCTTTAGTACCAGCGGAGAATACTCAGAACGATACCCAATCCAAGAATACCTAGAAATAGGATTAGGTGTTCTTCGCATGTCACCAGCAACATTTTGGGATTTAACACCGAGAGAATATATATCAGCAGTAAATGGATATTTACTAACTAAAGGTGGTAAAACTAAAACCCCTGTGCTAAAAGAAGAAATGAAAGAATTAATGAGGAGATTTCCAGACTAATGGCTACAAATTTGACAACTATTGAAGTAAGGCTACAAGCCAATGCTAGAAATTTTAAGAACCAATTAGATAAAGGTTCTCAAGGTGTAGAAAAATTAAGAAAATCTACACAAAAGGTAATACCTACACAAAAAACTTTTCAAGAAAGATTAAGAAATGTATCTGGTTCTATTGCGGCAGTACAAGGTCCACTTGGTCCAGTGGCAGGAAGATTAAATGCTATTGGTGCAATTACAGGTAGAGTTAGTGGTACACTTCTAGTTGCATTAGGTGCTTTTACAGCATTAGGTGTTGGTATAAGTAAATTCATAAGTGCTGGTGCTAAAGCTGAATCACAAGCATTAAAATTAGAAGCAATATTAAAAGCAACTGGTTTTGCGGCAGGACAAACAGCAGAAGATATAGAAGAACTTGCAATATCTATTGGTAGAAATACTTTAGCTAGTGTTCAAGGTGCCAGAGATGCGGCAGGTATATTATTAACTTTTAAATCAATAAGTGGCGATACATTTGGTGAAGTATTAAAACTTTCACAAGATTTGGCGGCAGTTGGTTTTGGAAGTATTACAACAGCGGCAACACAATTAGGTAAAGCATTAGAAGAACCAGAAGTTGGTTTGGCTTCTTTAAGACGAGTTGGTGTATCTTTTTCTGAAAGTCAAAAAGAACAAATAAAAGTTTTATCTTTAACTGGTAAACAAGCAGAAGCACAAGCAATGATTTTAAAAGCACTTAAAGACCAAGTTGGTGGTGCTGGTGAGGGTGCAGCAGGTGGATTAGCTGGAGCATTTGATACGCTTGGAGAAAATATAACTTTATTCTTTGAAAAAGCGGCACTTGGTAAAGCAATAGTAACTGCACTTACAGGTGTAATAAATGCTCTAGCTTTTGCTTTTGGTGCGTTTATTCCAGAGGAGGAAAGATTACCAAAAACAATAGAAGGTTTAAATGATGCTTTAGAAAAACAAGCAATCGTTACAGAATTAGCTAGAGAAAAATTAGAAAAGTTAAATAACGAAAAAACAAGAGGTAAAGGAAAAAAATTAAAAGTAGCACAAGATGAATTAAATAAATCTTTAGATGCAGAATTAAGAATTAGAAATGCTTTAAATGCAATTGAAGCAGAACCATCTTTTGAAGATAAATCAGCAAAAATTACTTTAGAAACTTTAAGTAAAATACAAAGAGGAAGAAATGCAGAAATATTTGCACTTGGTAAGTCAAGAGCAGAATTAAGAGCAATAGCAGATTTAAGAAAATTAGAATCAGCATTAATATCAAAACTGGGTGAGGGTCCAATTGCAAGAGCAAAAATAAATGATATTTTAAGTCAAGAAAGAGAAAAAAGATTAGAAATTGCAGAATTACAAACAAAAGAAATAGAAGCATTTGAAAGATTAGAAAGTATTGCAAACGGAGTAGGTGGTGCTTTTGAAACTGCTGGTAAAAAAATTACTGATGCTTTTGTAGAGGGTAAAACAGGTCTTTTAGATTTTAAACAAATTCTTCGTCAAATACTTATTGATGTACAAAAAACAATTATACAAGTTTTAATTTTAGATAGAATCAAAAAAGCAATTACAGAGGGTATTTCTACTGGTTCATTTGGAAGAATTTTAGGTAGTTTATTACCAAGGTCAGGTACAGGTAGAGCGCCAACTGGCTTTGATGAATTAGCAACTGGTGGTTCTGTGCAATCTAAAAATGCAGTTGTTGTTGGTGAAAGAGGTCCAGAATTGTTTGTACCAAGAACTGCTGGAAGTATTATACCAAGTAGCTTAACACCAGGTAAAATGGGTGGTGGAGGAAGTGTAGTTATAAATCAAAACTTAAATTTTGCATTAGGTGTAACAAATACAGTAAGAACAGAAATAGCAAATCTATTGCCACAAATACAACAATCAACTATAAGTGCAATAGCAGATGCTAAATTAAGAGGTGGTAAATTTGCAAAAGCATTCGGAGGATAATTATGGCAGTATTTACACCATCGTACCCATTAACATTTCCAACCAATGTTGGAGTACAAACACAAAGATTTTCTTTAGTTAGAACAGTTGCAGTTTCTTCTTCTCCTTTTACTGGGCAAGATCAAGTAGTACAACACGAAGGTGAGTTTTGGACAACTCAAATTAAATTTCCACCAATGCTAAAAGTAAATGCGGCACCTATAATTGCTTTTCTTTTACAATTAAGAGGTCGTAGAGGTACATTTAGTTTAGGTGATCAAGATAGAAAAACAATTCAAGGTACAGCTACAGGTACAGTAAGAGTAAATGGTGCTAGTCAAACTGGTAACCAAGTAGCATTAGATGGTTTTACTGCTTCAAGAGCAAATGTTTTTAAAGCTGGTGATTATATACAAATCAACTCTTACTTGTATATGGTAACAGAAGATGTAAGTGCCAATGGTTCTGGTGAAGCAGATGTAAAAATAGAACCATCATTAAGACAAGGTATTGAAACAATAGCAGATGATGTAACTGTTGTTTATACAAATACAAAAACTTTAATGAGATTAGATACAAATGAAACTGGTTGGGATACTGACCAAGTTAGTAAATATGGCATAAGTTTATCAGCAACAGAGGCATTATAATGGCAAAAGACCTCAAAGTAAGTAGTGAATCTGGTATTTCAATGCCACTTAAAAATTTAATATCTATTGTTACAGCAGTAGCAATCGGTGTGTGGGGTTACTTCGGTTTAGTTGAAAGAATAAACGTACTTGAATCAGATAGTAGATTAATGCACAAAGATTTAGAAAAAGCAGTAGAATTTTCTATAAAATGGCCAAGAGGTGAACTTGGTTCTTTACCAGCAGATGCAGAACAATTTTTGTTAATTGAAGATTCAATTAAAGATATTGAAGATATTGAAGAAGAACTTAAAGAAAGTCGCCATAACGCTACAAATATAAAAAGATTACAAGCAGATGTAGAAAGACTTATGGAACAATTAGAATTACTTAAAGATAAAGTAAGAGCAAATGGAAATAAATATTAATGCTAGATAAAATTTTATATTCATTTTTTGGCTGGATTGATAAAGTTTGTTTTAAAATACAATTTGCTATTGAAAACTTATATAATAATAAACAAAAAAACAAAAAGAAGAAAAAATGATAGAAGTTGTTGTAGCATTAATAATGTATTTAGATGGTTCTTTGATAGAACACACTTACAAAGATAAGATGAGTTCTTGTTTAAAATCAAAAAGAATTGCAGAAAGAGAAGTAAATCCACAATCAGTTAGATTTGCTTGTAAAAAAGTAAATGCTTTAACAGAGATATATCAAGGTAGAAAAAAAATTGTAAAAATAGAGAAATAAAATGGCAAGAGGGATAACTACAGCTTTTAAAAATGCAATAAAATCAAGTGTTGTAAGACCTTTTATGGCAGTAGAACTTGAATTTAGTACAGGAACTTTAAGATTTTGGAATGGCTATGGAGATATAACTATGACTGCTGGTGGTTCTTCTAATACATTTACTGGCCTTGGCGATCTTATAGGTATTAGTGCTATTGGTGAAAGTGATCAAGTAGAAGCTATAGGTGCAAGTCTTTCTCTTACTGGTATAAAATCAAGTTTTATATCTACAGCTTTAACTGGTAATTATACAAATAGAAATGCTAGTATATTTCTTGGTGTTTTTGATACAAGTAAATCAGTAATATCAGATGTTTATACTTTATTCAAAGGTAAGATGGATATTATGAAAATAGATGAGGGTTCAGAATCAGCAACAATTACATTAAATTTAGAAAATAGACTTATAGCTTTGGAAAGACCAGTAAATAGAAGATATACACACGAAGATCAGCAAGAAAGATTTACTGGTGATTTAGGTTTTGAATTTGTACCAGATTTACAAGATAAAGAAGTAATATGGGGTAAAAAGACTTCATAATGCGAGTTGATAATTGGGATACAAAATTATCAAATTATATTGTAAATCAAAGTAAAACAAAATTTGTAAGAGGTAAAACTGACTGTGTTAATTTTATACTTGGTGGAATAGAAGTAATTACTGGTAAAAAAGTATTTAATAAAGAATACACAACTTTAAAAGAAGCAAAAAAGATTTTAAAAGAATTAAATAAAAAAGATTTATTAGAAATAGCGCAAGATATTGCTAAAGAAAATAACTTTGAAGAGATAAATACATCTTTTGCTAGAAGAGGAGATGTGGTATTTCTTAAAACAGATGAAGAATTAGGAGGAACAATGGGCATCTGCCAGGGTGAATACACAATATTTAAAGCAAAAGTTGGTCAAGAAAGAAGATTAACTAATACTTGCGATATAGCTTGGAGAATAGAATAAAATGGGAAGTAAAACTATAAAAACAGCTTTAGTAGTAGGTGCAATAGCAGTTGGCTTTGCTGCAATTCCAGCTATTGGTCCATCTGCATTTGCTTCTAAAGTTGGTGCATTTGTTGCTCCAAGTCTTGGTGGTACAGCACAAGGTTTAATTGGTACATTTCTTGTTTCTGCTGGTACTCAATTAGTAATGGGTGCTGTAAATAGAAAATTAGCACCAGAAGTAGATTTACCAGAAATTGGCACAAACTTACAGCAAGGAACAATGGTAACAGCAAAATCTGGTATTGCTCCACATAGAGTTATTTATGGTAAAACAAGAGTTGGTGGTGTTATGGTTTATGCAGAAGCAACTGGTTCAACAAATGAATTTTTACATATAGTTATTGCTATTGCTGGTCATGAAATTAATAATATTACTAAAATATTTTTTAATGAAAATGAAGTACCAACAACGCAAGATGGTTCTGATTCAAATGGTATTGCAAGATTATTTCCTTCAAGTGGTAATCAATATGAGGGTAAAGCTAGATTTAAAGTACATACAGGGGCAGATGCACAATTAGCAGATGCAGATTTAGTATCAGAAATAACTCAATGGACAACAAATCATAGATTAAGGGGTACAGCATATCTTTATGCAAGAATTAATTTTGATTCAGATGTTTACCCAAATGGTGTACCAAATATAACATTTGAAGTAGAGGGGAAGAAAGTATTTGATCCAAGAAGTAGTGGTACAGCATTTAGTACAAATCCAGCATTATGTATTAGAGATTATTTATTAAATACAGATTATGGTCTTGGTGCTGATACTGCAGAAGTAAATGATACAAATATTTCTTCTGTTGCAAATACTTGTGATGAAAGTGTTAGTATTACAAATCCGTCTGGTACCGAAAGCAGATTTACAATAAATGGTACATTTACTTTGGATAAAAGTCCAAAAACAATTATACAAAATATGTTAAGTAGTGTTGCAGGTCATCTAGTATATTCAAATGGACAATTTAAAATAAGACCTGCTATTTATGAAACACCAACAGTAACATTAGATGAAAATGATTTAAGAACAGGAATAACTTTAAATACAAGAATATCTAAAAAAGAATTATTTAATGCTGTAAAAGGTTTATATTCTGAACCAGATAATAATTATCAACCACAAGATTATCCTGTGTTAACAAATTCAACTTTTGAAACAGAAGATAATTCAGAAAGAATATTTGGTGAGTTTAATTTTCCAATGACAACTTCTTCTCATACTGTTCAAAGACTTGCAAAAATACAACTTTTAAAAGCAAGACAACAGATTAGTTTTGTAGCAGATTTTAATTTAGATGCTTTTGAATTAGATATTGGAGATACAGTCCAAATTACAAATACTAGATTAGGTTTTAGTAGTAAAACATTTGAAGTTTCTGGTTGGTCTTTTTCTATGAATCAAGGAAGTGATTCACCTATACCATTAGTGTCTTGTGAATTTAGAGAAACAGCAAGTGCAGTTTATGATTTTTCTACAAGTGATTATTCTACAGTTTCTTCTGGTAAAGCTACAAACTTACCAAATGCAAATACAGTATCTGCTCCAAGTGGTTTAACATTAACAGATGAATTAGTACAATATAATGATGGTACAGTTATCGTAAAACTTGTAATAAATTTTACAGCACCAACAGATAACTTTACAGAAATATTTGAAGTGGAAGTAAAACAAGTAACAGATGCAGATGGTAATTCAGTATCAGATGATTTTAAATTAATTGGTAGGGGAACAAGAATAAAATATGAATTTTTAAATGTAATAGATAAAGCAGAATATCAGGTAAGGGTAAGAGGTGTAAATATCTTTGGTGTTAAATCTTCAACAATAACTGGCAACAGAACTATTATTGGACAGATTGCACCACCATCAGATGTTGAAAACTTTGCTTGTAATATAATAGGTAAAGAAGCTCATTTAAGTTTTGATCCTGTAACTGATTTAGATTTATCTCATTATAGAATTAATTTTGCTCCAGTTACTACTGGTGCACAATGGCAAAACTCTATTGTATTAGTTAAAAAACTTTCAAGACCTGGAACTTCTATTGTTGTACCAGCAAGAACTGGTACATATCTTATAAAAGCAGTAGATAAATTAGGGAACGTATCAATTAATGCAGCAGAAGTAGTTACACAAGTTACAACATTAGGTGCAAATTTTACAAGTTTGATTACACAAGATGAAAGTCCTAATTTTGCTGGAACAAAAACAGATGTAGTTAAAACTACTACAGGTGACGCAAATACTCCATGTTTGGTTATAAAAGGTAATCAATTATTTGATGATGTAACTGGCAATTTTGATTCAATTACACAAACACTTTTTGATGGTGGTCAGAATGCAACTGTTAAATCATCAGGAACTTATGATTTTGCATCAGTTATAGATGCTGGTGCTGTACTAACAACACAAATTTCAGCTACACTTACACAACAGGTTACAGATAGAGCAAGAATTTTTGATTTTGTTACTGGAGATTTTGATGACCAACCATCTAACTTTGATGGTGATGCTAATACACAATGTTCATCAGAACTACAAATAGCAGTTTCAGATGACAACGTAACTTATTCAACATTTCAAGATTTTACCATTGGTGATTATACTGGTAGATTTTTTAAATTTAGAGTATTAATGCAATCTGATAATAATACAGCAACTCCTATAGTAACAGCTGTAGGGGTAGTATTACAGCTAGAAGAATTTCAAACATCAGAAAATGATGTTGTTTCTGGTACTGGTACCAAAGCAATAACATATCCAAGAGCATTTAATATACTTAATTCAATAGCAATAACTTTATCTATTCAAGATATGGCTTCTGGTGATAAATATGCTATAACAAGTAAAAGTAAAAGTGGCTTTAATATTGCATTTACAAACAGCGGTGGTACAGGAGTAAGTCGAACCTTTGATTATGTAGCGAAAGGTGTATAAAATGATTGCAGATGCAATTTTAAAGTGATATAGGAGATATTATGGCACAACACGATTATGTAATAGCAAACCAAGGATTTCCTGCGTTTCGTGCAGATTTAAACTCTGCTCTTTTAGCAGTCGTTTCAAATAATTCAGGTTCTTCGGTACCATCTACAACTTATGCTTACCAATTATGGTATGATACAAGTAACAACCAATGGAAAATGAGAAATGCAGATAATGATGCTTTTATTACTTTAGCAACATTTAACCAAACAACAGATACAGTTAATTTTTTAGATAATTCTATTGCTACACCACTAGAAGTTACAGGAAATGCAACTGCTGGTGCAGAAATAAGATTACCAGAAGATACAGATAATGGTTCACATTATGTTGCATTAAAGGCGGCAAGCTCAATAGCTTCAAATGTAACTTTTATTTTACCAAGTGCAGATGGAACAAATGGACAAGTATTACAAACAGATGGTAGTCAAAATTTATCATTTGTAACAGTGGAGGATCCAACAGCACTTGCAATAGCTTTGGGATGATATATAAAACAATTATTAAGGAGAACAAATGGCAAATACTTTTAAATGTGTGACTTTTGCGGCAGAACCTAATTCTGCAGGAACACCTTATGTTATGTACACAGTAGCAACTAGTACGACAACAGTTGTATTAGGATTGGTACTTGCAAATATTCACACAACAGCAATCACAGCAGAAGTAGAATTAGTTTCTACAACATCAAATAGAGGTGGTGCTAACAATGTAGCAAATGGCACATCAATGTTAGTTAAAGATGTATCTATACCATCTGGAAGTTCATTAGAGCTTTTATCTGGTGGAAAAGTTGTATTAGAAGCTGGAGATAAAATTCAAATAGATTGTTCTGTTGCTGATAAATTATCAGGCACACTTTCTATAATGGAAATTACATAGGAGATTAAATGGCTTATATTGGTAAAGAACCAGCATCAGCAGTTTTAAGTGCTTCTGATATTACAGATGATATAATTACTACTGCCAAACTTGCTTTTGCAGAATCAACACTAACAGATGGTTCAACTATAGATTGGAATGCTGCAACACAAGATGTATGCAAAGTTACTCTTGCTGGTAACAGAACCCTTAATGCGCCAACAAATCCAACAACAGGACAATTTATAACAATTTTAGTTATACAAGATAGCACTGGTTCAAGAACATTAACATTTAATGCGATATACGAATTTAAAGATGATACAGCACCAACACTTACAACTACAGCTAGTAAAGGTGATGTATTTGTATTTAGATACAATGGTTCAAAGTGGTTAGAAATGGGTAGAAATACAAACTTAACATTATCATAAGGAATATGATGTTTGCTTTAGTAAAAGATAATAAAATAGAAAGAATATTTACAAGACCAGTTGGTATTATGATTGATGACAATCAATATCCAAGAGAAGTATTTACCTTATGGACTGATGAAGAAAGAAAAAATATA
>CAACVC010000317.1_pt1 | contig 10957 bp, 20 predicted proteins | sample 2381761 | NCBI WGS metagenome assembly CAACVC01 (sample SAMEA5211966, study PRJEB30684) | marine metagenome | biome: Marine; feature: Epipelagic; material: Water | collected 2015-10-15 | depth 45 m
CCGATGCAATTGAAGGTGAAGATGCAGCTGAATTAGGTCCTCGTATATTTGATCTAGGTCCTGATGGAGTTAATTTTAGGGTTAAGGTTGAAAAGCAAGGTGACTTCCCGACTTATGTATCTTCAAAATTTGCAATGCCTAGTGCTATTGATAGTTTAGATGAAGATGACCATAAAACAATCTATGATAGTACGTTTGATCTTTCAAGTGTGTTCAATGTTAAGAGTGCTGATGAACTTACGACTATGATGGACGAACATTATTATGTTAAAGATACATCAGCTAATAATAGTGTCGTTGAAAATGTAGTAGTTGATACTCCTATTGAAACTACACCTGCAGCAGCTCCTGTTATCGATACTAAAAAAGATGATAATGAAGATGAAGTTCTAAAAGAGCTACTTGAAGGTCTAGACGTATAATAAAATGGCCGACGGACAACCAGAAATGATTCCAATGCCTAATAATCCACCTCAAGGAGAAATGGCCCCGGAATTGACAAGACAACTTTCCCCCGACGAAGAGAGAAGTGTTTTACTTAACTTTATGGGCAATATGTATGGTGAGGCTAAAAAAATGGATAGTAATATCATTGGCGAAGCTACAACTTTACAAAGAGGTAAAAGTGAAGAAATAAAGAAACAAATTGAACAAGTCTATACTCAACCTCAGCAGTCTGCTCCTCAACCGGTGCAGACTGCACCTCCCATTCAGTCTACTTTAGAAGAAGCTCAACCAATTAAACTTCCTATAAGTCAACCAATATCTAATGAACTAGTAGAAACTGATACAAATCAATTAACTTTAAATTTTAATACAACTGAAAAAGATGAATTATTTTTATTAGTTGAAAAAATAAATATACGTTTAAACGATATAAATAAAAAAGTTGATAATTTAACTAAAATAGTTGAAAATGCAAAAGTTACTTCTTTACCTATTAAGAAGCAAACAAAAAAAAAGTCAGTGGATAAAAAAGAGGAAATCTAATATAATAGATTTAGTTTATGAGTTATTTAAAAATAAAAAATAAAAAGGACTTCGTATCTAATTTTTTAGTACCAGTCTCAAATCTTAACGATGCATGCATTTTATCAGTTGAGGGTAATAAAGTAAATTGTACATTAGCATCTGCTGATGCAACTATAGTTTGTAGAACTTCTATAGAAGTAGAAACTGATTTAGATGATAAAACTACTTTAAATTTACCAGATATTAAAAAGTTGGTTAGAGTTTTAGATATTATACCATCCGTAGATATTGAATTGCAAATTAATGCTAATAATATTTCTTATAATAAAGATGGTTATAAATTTAAATATCATCTTTTAGATGATGGAATTATAAAACAACCTTCGTTAAATGTTGAAAAGATTAATAAACTAAATTTTAATAATAACTTTACCGTTAAAGAAAAGGAACTAAATACCTTATTTAAAGGTAGTACATTTGCAACTGAAACTTCAAAAGTTTATATATTTGAAGAAGATGGTAAAATTTATAGTGAGTTAGGGGATAGATCTAGACATAATTCAGATAATTTTGTATGTTTAATGAGTGAAGAATATGAAGGTAATATTGAAAAACCTTTACCTGTAAATTTTGAATCATTTAGACTCATAAGCTTTGGTGGTAGCAGGGAAGTAAAATTTAATATTAATACAGATATGGGAGTTATTACCTGTAATTTTCTCAAAGGTAATACTGAATTGATTTATATTATTTCAGCATTAATTAATTAATATATGAGAAAAGATTGGTCCGAATATAAAGTAAAAAATAAAATTAAGACAGCTGGTTATTTTATTAAAAGATTAAAAGATAACGGTTTTGTCGTTCTTAAGATGTTTAACGCATATTCTGATGTTGATCCAAGAAGATGGACAGTATTAGTAGATCCCGGCTATCATAGCGTATATATTACATGTTTTTCTAATAAAGATGAAAAAGGTGAAGTATTATTTGAATTTGATGATGGTGGTAATAATTTTAATAAAGGGTTTTATTTAAAAACTAATAGTATTGAAGTAATAGTTAATCAGTTAATAGAAAAAGGGATAAATAACAATCCAAAATTAAATCCGTTTAGTCGACTTAAATAATCATATGAGTGATAATAAAGATGACGACGATAAAGATGAAATTGTTGATAAAGAAGTTATCTTTGAGTCAATCGACCCACAAACAGAAGACATAATTAGAGATGCTTTAAAAACTTTCGTAAAAGAAAAATATAATAAAAGAGCTACTAATGATGATATAGAAGCAATGGTCGCTACTTGTTCAGAGTTTATGAAATGCTTTGTAATTATGGGATACGATTTTAAAGGCAATTCTATTAAACCTATATTTTACGCTAAAAATGATATAGATGCTGATGCATTAAATCAGTATATTCAAAAATTTATTATACAGTCTTTACATTGATTTTTAACTTTTATATATTAAAATAATATATATATGAGTACTATAATTCTCGGTAAGGGTTATATCGGAAACCACCTTAAAAAATATATGGGAGACCCTGATAAAGTGTGGGGTAAATCCTATCCTAAATATAAAATTGAATTATTATCAAAAAGTGATCTAGATTATACTGATTCTGAAACTTTATACGAATATTGCATTACTAATGAAATAAAAACGATTATTAATACGTCAGGGTATACCGGGAGGCCAAACGTCGATGGTTGTGAAGACAATAAAGAAGATTGTTTTAAATATAATGTAAAGGTACCGGTGATAATAGAAAGTGTATGTAAGTCTTTAGATATAAACTTTATACATATAGGCTCCGGATGCATATATGAAGGAGGACCAGAAAAACAATTTACCGAAGATGATACACCTAATTTTGGTTTATTTGAAAGTCATTCTAGTTTTTACAGTAAAACAAAACATATATCTGAAATTATGTTAGATACTGATTTTACTAATATTATACGTATAAGAATGCCTATAGAAAAAAAACTAACTGATAAAAATTTAATTACCAAACTTTACAAATATTCTAATTTAATAGACTTTGTTAATAGTAAAACTGATATACATAAACTTTGCGAGTTTATATCTGTAGTAAAAGATAATTTTAGAGCAGGTATATATAATGTAGTTCATGATAATGCATTAGGTACTAAAGAAGTTACTGATATTTTGAAAGAGTATGAAATAGAAAATAAAGAATGGAAATTTGTTGATTATAAAAAATTAGATATAAAATGTAATAGAAGTAATTGCGTTTTATCCAACGAAAAAGGTAAGAAAGATTTTGAGTTCGACTTCGGAGAAGAAGAATATTTTTTACGTTTAAATGCATCATTAATACAGAAAGAATTAAAATGGGAAAAGAAATAGTAGGTTTTACAGCAGGTAACTTTGATTTATTACATCCAGGTTACATTTATACATTTGAAGAAGCAAAAAGACACTGTGATAAGTTTTTAGTTTTCTTACAAAAAGACCCTTCGGCTACAAGATATACAAAATATAAACCGGTTATACCTTATTATGAAAGATATAAGACTTTGATGGCCATTCAGTATGTTGATGATGTTTATATGTATCAAACTGAAGAAGAGCTTATTGATTTAATAAAATTTTTTAAACCAGATATTAGAATATTAGGAGAAGATTATATAGGTAAATCTTTTACTGGGGACGATTTACCACCTGAAGTTATATACACCACGAGATCGCATGAATGGTCTACAACTAAAATTAAAGATTTAATTGCAATACAAACTATAAAACAAAATCCTGATATAGTGAATGAAGGAAAATAAAAATGCAGTGGTAACTGGTGGTGCTGGATTTATAGGTAGCCATTTATGTGAAAGACTACTAACAGAAGGTTATAATGTAGTATCAATTGATAACTATTTTACCGGTAATGAAAAAAATCATATAAAAGGTGTTAGATATATAAAAGGTAATACAAAAGATATAAAATGGATGGGTATAGAAAAACCTGATATTTTATATCATCTTGGTGAATATTCAAGAGTTGAGCAAAGTTTTGACGATATAAAATTAGTTAATGATTATAATACGCAAGGCACATTTGAAATACTTCAATACGTAAAAGATCAAGGATGTAAATTAATATATGCAGGTAGTAGTACTAAGTTTGGTGATAACGGATCAGGGGCCTCACCATATTCTTTTTCAAAGTCTAAAAATACTGAACTTGTGATAAATTATGGTAATTGGTTCAATATAGATTATGCAATAGCTTATTTTTATAATGTTTATGGTGGTAGAGAAATTAAAGAAGGTAATTATGCTACTCTTATTGCTTTGTATAAAGAAAAGGTAAAACTTAAAGAAAATTTACCCGTGGTATTACCAGGTACACAAGAAAGAAACTTTACCCATATAGATGATATTATAGATGGTTTATTTTTAGTTGGTGAAAAGGGTAGTGGTGATGGATATGGTATAGGTCATGATGAATCTTATTCAGTTATTGATGTTGCTATGATATTTTCAAACTACTACGGGGTAAGTATAGATGAACTACCTGAAAGAAAAGGTAATAGGAATAGTGGTGTTTTAATTACCGAAAAAACTAAAAAATTAGGCTGGAAACCTAAGAAAAAACTATTAGAATATATAAGAGATGGAAAATAAAAATAATATTTTAGTAACCGGTGGTTACGGGTTTATAGGTGGTAATTTTATACGATTTTTAAGAAATAATTTTGAAAATCATAGAATAACATGTATAGATAAAGATGGCTATGCTTCAAATAAAGATTATATTAAAGGATTATGTGATAAAGAGTATAAATTAGATATTTCTAATAGTTTAGAACTTGAAAATGTTTTTCTTACTAACGATAAGTTTGATTACATATTTCATTTCGCAGCAGAATCGCATGTAGATAATAGTATCAATAGTCCTAAAGTTTTTATTGAATCTAACGTGTTAGGTACTCAAAATATGTTAGAATGCTTTAGAAAAATTAATAATAATCATGGAAAATTTATACATATAAGTACAGATGAGGTTTACGGACACTTAGGGTTCGATGACGACCCATTTACTGAGTTAACCCCTATTGCACCTCGTTCTCCCTATGCTGCAAGTAAAGCATCAAGCGATCTCTTATGTTTATCGTATATTAATACATACAATTCTAATATTTGTATAACTAGATGTTGTAATAATTACGGACCTAATCAACATAGTGAAAAATTTATACCTACAATTATAAATTCACTAAGTAAAGGAAAAAAAGTCCCAGTTTACGGTGAAGGTATGAACATACGGGAGTGGATACACGTACATGATCATAATTTAGCGGTTTGGGCAGTTGCAACTCAAGGTAAAAAGGGTGTATATAACATAGGATCTGGTTATGAATTGACAAATATTGAATTAGTTGATAAAATATGTACGATAATGGGTAAAGATTTAGATAAATCGGTAAGATTTGTTGAAGATCGATTAGGACATGACTTTAGATACAGTATTGATTGTGAAAAAATTAGAAAAGAACTTTTTTATCAACCAATATTCAATGATTTTGATGATCAATTATCAGAATTAGTTGAAATATACAGTAGAAATGAAGATTAAAGCCGGAAATATATATGCTTGTCACCATGGTCAATGGGCAGGTCAATTGTTTTGTTTTATACGCCAAGATAAAAAGGAACAGACGTATAATTTTCTTAGAATGCCTGATATGGCAACGACTAAAATGGCACAAACTGATTTTAATAATGGTTTAGATAAAGAAATTATAAAATTTGTTGAAAAATGTCCAAAATACGTATTTAAAGTTATAGAATCTCAATATAAAAAGAATGAAAATACTGACAATAGACGGAAATAATTTAGTACACCGAGTATATTGGGTGGCAAATAACATAAAAAACGTATCAGAAAACTATCACGTTTATATGTTTCTTAATAGTGTTAAGAGTTATGTAGAAATGTATCAACCAGACAAGGTTATTTGTGTATGGGACGAAAAACCAGACTATAGACCTAATAAACGTAAGGAACTCCTTGATGATTATAAAGGAAATCGTGATCCTGAGTACGGTAAAGAGGTACATAATAAAAATGAAATTATTAAAGAAATGCTAAATACATTAGGTATACCATCAATATTTCCTAGATCATATGAAGCTGATGATGTAATTAAAATAGTTAACGATGCATATGATAAAATGAGTACAACTAAATTTTATTTAACTAAAAAATTATTCAGACATATTATAGTTACTGTTGATAGAGACCTATGCCAGTTAATTTCTGGTAAAGTCTCGGTGTATGACCCTATAAGAAAAGTAGAAATTAATAAAGAAAATTTTAATGAAATATTAAAATATGATAAAAAAGATTTTATTAAAGTAAAAGCGTTAACTGGGGATAAAAGTGATAATATTCCTGGTTTGAAAGGTTTTGGCAAAGTAAAAATAGATAAGTTCCTTAACGGGGAAGTAGTTTTAACCGAAGAAGAAAACGATATATACGAGAGAAATTTAGAATTGGTTACATTAACCGATGATAAAGATGAAAAAGAATATGTTATGGACCAATTATCTGAAATTAAAAATGAAACTGACTATGAACAATTTAAAAAGTTAAGTAAAGATTATAATTTAAGTCAAATTGTTAAAAATGATACTAAATGGTATACTACGTTTTTTCAAAAAAATAGATTATTAGAGTTATTATCATAAATATTAGTATGCAAGATCAATTTATTAATCCTCAGCAAATACGCTCACCATATACTGGTGAAACAGTTAGACCAGTATATAATACATATGATGCTAATGGTAAAACATATGAACAAGCAGTAATGTCTGACCCCGTTACCGGTCATATTATTAAAAAGGGTTTAGTTTCTATTAAAGATGCTAATACCGGTGAAATTTTACAAGATTATAAATCAGTATTATCTCAAAGTAACACAACTCAAAGCAGAGGGTAGACTTGAAATATAGTATATTGCATTTATAATTATAATGTGATAGTTATACCAGAGCAATACGTTGTAAACGTATTATATGAGAATGTCTATAAGATCTCGTATAATAAATATACCAAAACTTATAATGGTTGCTGCCCTATATGTAAAGAAGGAGGATCGTGGGGTAAAAAGAAACGATTCTATTATATACCTAATAAAGAACTAGCATATTGTCATAACTGCGGGTATAGTAAAAAAGCTTTAACGTTTGTGACAGAAGTAACAAATAAACCATTGCATATTATCGTTAATGAAGTTAAAGATTTTGATGTAGAGATACAAATACCTAAAGAGGAAAATGTAGAGGTAAATAAAAATATTGATAAAAGTTTACCTGAAGATTGTATAAATTTATCTGATATTAGTCAGACAGAGTATTATAAAGATAATAATACAGTAAAAATAGCTTTACAATTAATTAAAGATAGAAAGTTAGATAAAGGTATTAATAAACCGAAAACATTTTATTTATCTTTAAAAGATCCTGTTCATAAAAATAGACTAATTCTACCCTTTTATGATGAAAATGATGATATAATTTTTTATCAGTCTAGAGGGTTGACTAAAAAAGACTTATATGAAAGACCAAAATATCTAAGTAAAGTAGGGTCAGAGAGAAGCTTATATGGTATACAAAATATAAATTCAAACTTAGATAATGTTTTTATATTTGAAGGTCCAATTGATAGTTATTTTGTTGAAAATGGTTTAGCTACTTGCGGTATTACTGAAAAAAGTAATAAGATGTTTACATCATTGCAGTTACAACAAATCAATAAATTAAACTTATATGAAAAAATTTATGTATTAGATAACCAGTACTGTGATAAAGCTGCTTTAAGTAAAAGTATCATACTAGCTGATAATAATGAAAAGGTTTTTATATGGCCTAAAGAGTTAAAGCGCTTTAAAGACTTTAATGATATATGCGTAGCTGGTAATAAAGACAAAATAAAACCTGAATTTATATTAAAAAATACTCATTCAGGTCTTAAAGCTAAATTATTATTAACTGAAATTAAAAATCACCTTCTATAAGTGAATCGTGTGCTTTTCTTAATTCAGGATCATCAACATAAGACTCTTGCTTTAATACATCAACAGCATCGAATACCTTTTCAAGTATTTGATTTATCTTATCTTCTAATTCTGGTGCTTCCCCTTTAAGTTGTTCAAGTAAATTTACAGCACCTTCTGAGGAATAATCTTCATTTAAAGTCTTAGGTTTAGTATAAGCTTCAAAAATTAAATCTTGATCTGTTTTCATATAATTATTTATTCAAAGCGTGGTTAGAAAGTCTGTATAAAGCTTCTCCTAAATCAGTTTCATCTATCTTACCATCTACTGAATCTAATTTAATCATACTGGTAATAATATCTTCAAATTCATCTAATATAGGCTTTAAAACCCCTTCTAGTTCAGGTTTGCTGTTCATAAGCTCTTCAAGTCTTTCGAAAACAGGAGGTTCCTCAACGTCGTAGTCTGTGTTACCAAAATCTTCCTCCGCATCTATAAGAACAGAATCTTCAATATCTTGCCTTAATTGTGGTGAAATACTATCCAAATCTATTTCATTATGATCGTCAAGTTCTTTGTCATACTTAAAAAGAGTAGTTATTTCAACATCGTCGCCTGATATGTTTGCTTGTACAATATATTCATTACCATTTACCATTAATGCATCATTATCATATTCTTCATTTTCATAATGAGTATTTTCATTGATAAGACTTTTAGTATAAGCTTCGAAAATTAAATCTTGATCTATTTTCATATAATTATTTAATTAAAATGGATATATTTGATTAAGCTGATTAAACAACGCTTGAGAAGGGACTGTCCCTGTTGCGCCATTGGGGTCTAATTTATCAATTTCCATCATCGCATCTTCTAAATCAAGTAATATAGGTGTTATAATATCTTGTAGTTCAGGTTTAGCGCGCGAAAGCTGTTCAAGTCTATCAAAACAGGTTGAAGATGGGTTTTTGGCTGCGGCTAAAGACTGATTATCTTCATTAGTCGGATCAATATCATCTCGTTCAACCCTATTATTAAAATATGATTCGAATATTAAATCTTGATCAGATTTCATAAAAATATTTTTAGTTAAATTTGTATTTAGGGTCATTAGCTCCTGCTAAATAACCTTTAAATATCTCACTTAAAGAAGATATTTCCATTGCAACTCTTGCAATCTTCTTTGTTTCAGCATTTGATATACTATCAAAAATTGTATCAGGTTCAGCTGCATTTAACGAAGTTTGTATACTGTCTGCAGTACCATTTAAATACTCAGAAAATCTATCAAACTCTGTTATCCAACTATTTAATTCATCAAACATTTGTTTCGATTGAGTGTTAATTGGGCTATCTCCACCTGCTTCAGGTACATCTACATCAAATTCATCAGGAGAAGTTTCAGGATCTAATGTAGATGCCATTGCTTCTTGATCAGTTAGTTCGGTATTTTCATCATCTTGTTCAGATAAAAACTTTTTAAATCGTTTTTGGTATAAGCTCATACTATTATTTATAAATATTTATATGCAACCTACTACTAAATTTAAAGACTTTGTTAAATTAATATTACAAGAAGACCCAGGCCAACAAATGATGCCTGATGTAGTTAGAGATCAACCAGGTCAAAAAACAGAGTATCCATCACAACCATCAAGTGTTCAAGATATTATGAACAAGCAAGAGCGTAGTGATGTTGCTCCAGAAAACGTACCGTATCCATTAAATGAATTTGATAATGTTGCGTCTAATGCTTTTATTGCATTACAAAATTTAGAAGAGCTTTTAAAAATAGCTAATACCAATGAGGTGATAAAAAATAAAGAACCCTTAAATGGTTTAGGTAATGAGATAGTCGAATTAAAGGGTAAATTAGTTGATATTAATAAAAAAGTTCATAAAATAAAATAATGAAAAAAGTTTTATTATCCTTATCATTAACTTTATTAGTTAGTGGTTTATTTGGTATAATTTTTAGAGATTGGTTAGTGTTCGGCCTTGCAACTATATTACAAATTTTATTTTTTTATTTTTTTAATACAGTCTATGAAAATTTTCTCATAAAAAGAGCAGTCGAACTAAATGGTGAAATAGAAAAAGAAATTTTAAAAAATACTGTACAGGTTACATGCCCGTGCGGAGCAAAACAAGATGTTGTACTTTCAATGACTGAAGATACGATATATCGTTGTAAAGATTGTAAAAACGAAATTAGAGCTACAACTAATATTGGTACTGCATTAGTTACCACACCTATAAGTACAGCAGCAACTGCTCCAACTATATCTAAAGTATAATGGACAAATTAAAAGATATTACTAAAGAGGTAGATAATGGTCTACAAGAAGATAATACTAGTAAAGAAATTAGTATAGAAGATGTAATACAGTATGTAGTTAATAATGATACTGATACCAAAGCTAGAGTTACGGCTGGTAGAGTTTTTCAGACTAATAAAAAAACTAATTTTATAGAAACTTTATTTAAATTAATAGAAGAAGAAATAGGTAAGATGGAATCTAAAAATAATAGAGATTCTGATAATTCATTTTTTAATCTAAATAAAAAAATTCTTTCTAATAATTTATTCATTATAAAGGAAATTATAAAACAATATAATTTAGACGAAAAAAGAATATCAGACTTTGTTTTAGGAACTCTGATACAATCTATATATGATTCAAAAAGATAGAGATATTATTCAAGAGTATGGTATAGATTTTGTTGCAAGATTTGCATGCTTATATGAAGGGGTTAACGTAGCTTGTAGTAGAGCTGAAAGAATAGGTTATGATACTGAGCATAGTACTGCATGGGTTAAACCTACCGCTTTTCAAAAGTATGTAGATGAACGATATTTAGATATGAAGCACGATATACAGCTTTATTTAAAAGGAGTAGATACTGATGAAATTTATCCCTGGGACGAAATTTATAAATAATACAATGA
>CAACVC010000319.1_pt1 | contig 10940 bp, 24 predicted proteins | sample 2381761 | NCBI WGS metagenome assembly CAACVC01 (sample SAMEA5211966, study PRJEB30684) | marine metagenome | biome: Marine; feature: Epipelagic; material: Water | collected 2015-10-15 | depth 45 m
GAAGGAATAAAGTTAAAAACCTATAAGGATACCTTGGGTAATTTAACAGTAGGGTATGGTCATAAAGTATTGCCTGAAGATAATTTAAAAGAGGGTGATTATATAACGCAAGATATGGCTAACTCTTGGTTTACTAGAGATATGGCTAAAGCTACAGACTTTGCAAAAACTATCCCGGGATTTGCTAAGATGACCCCAGCCCGGCAGGAAGTTATGATTGATCTTACCTTTAACATGGGTAGCGGTTGGACAAAAAAGTTTCCATCTATGTATGAAAATATACAAGCGGCTGCACAGGCTATGCCCGGTTCACCAGAAGAAAAGAAAGCATTTCAAAATGCTGCATTAGAGCTTAAATACAAAGACCCTTTTTCGGATGATAATGCTCAGGAATCCGATTATTATAGTCAAGTAGGTAATAGAGCAGTTACAAATGTTAATAAATTAAGGGAGGGTGCATAATGAACCCAAGCAGCCAAGCAGCGATAAACGCTCTTTTGTCGATGTCGACTTTTCGTCCTGAAGGTAGATACAAAAAAGCTTATGAAGTTAGTGGATCAACAGATGATTATAAAACATTTCTGAAAAAACAAACATTTGGTAAGATACCCGGTCACAAAGGGCGATCATCTAAATATCAAAGTCGAGATATGAGTTACTTAGCTAAAGAATTTGGCGTTAATCAAGAACAAGCTTTGCGTCATTTTATGGGTGGAGCGTCAGAAGTAACTTTGGGTAAACGTAAACGATCACGTTATGTTTCACCATCTAGAAACCCACAAGATAATGATGTGGTTGCAGCAGGTGTAAGAAATTTATTAGGATTAATATAATGGCTAAATATGTTTCTAAAGTAAATCAATCTGGTAATTATACTAAACCCGGTATGCGTAAACGACAGTTTCAGCGAATAAAAGCTGGCAGTAAAGGTGGTAGACCCGGACAATGGTCAGCTCGTAAAGCTCAAATGCTTGCAAAAGCATATAAATCTGCAGGAGGTGGCTACAGATGAAGGCTCCACAAAAGTCCTTGAAGCGTTGGACAAAGCAAAAATGGCGTACTAAATCTGGTAAACCATCAGCTAAAACTGGAGAACGCTACTTACCCGAGGCAGCAATCAAAGCGTTAACCCCACAAGAATATGCGGCTACAACTAAAGCTAAACGCAAAGGAACTAAAGCGGGTAAGCAATTTGTTAAACAACCCAAGAGTATAGCTAAGAAAACCGCGGGGTATAGATAATGGCAAGGAAGTATACTAAAGGCGTGAGCATGAGAAAGGTTCATAAGAACCCTACTGGTGGATTATCAGCTAAAGGGCGTAAGTATTACAATGCTAAAACGGGTAGTAATTTAAAAGCACCTGTAACTGGTAAAGTTAAACGAGGCAGTAAAGCTGCTAAACGTAGAAAATCTTTCTGCGCTCGTATGAGTGGTATGAAAGGAGCAATGAAAAAACCTAATGGCGAGCCTACTAGAAAGGCATTAGCATTAAGAAAATGGAAGTGTAGATAATGTATTATTCAAAACCTAAAAAGAAACCTGTAGTTAAAGTAACAAAGCCTAAAAAATATACCAAAAAGAAAAAATATTAATGCCAAAGATAGAAGAAAATACGAATATAACTATCCCACTTAGGAATCTTTTATCTATTATAGGTGGCGTTGCAATAGCCGTTGTTGGATACTTTCATGTAGATGAACGGATTATGTTGTTAGAACATGATTTTAAAATGGCTCAAGATGACATAGAATCTAATGCAAAATGGATAGATGAGTGGGAATCTGATGGTATATTGCCATTGGATGTAGAACAAAATATGAGAATAACTTTTATTGAAAAGAAGTTGGAGGAATTAGATGAGCGTTGAATTATTAGCTATGTTGGGTGGCAGTCTTTCTGGTTTCGTTATGAAACTAATTGCAGCACAAGCACAATCTCAAACCGCTATGGTTGAGAATATGATTAAGAAGCAAGGTGTAGCTGATGATTCTGCTGATCGTGCGGCTAGTCGTGACGGACAGGCAGGTGCCATTGTTCGTAGAACCATTGCGTTATGTACATTGTTTGCAGTTATATTTGCTCCTTTTATGATGGCTTTCTTTAATGAGCCAGTAACTATTGAAGCAGGAAAGCCCGGAGGATTATTTGGATTCTTATTTGGGAATCTATTTAATGAGGGAAATGGTTGGATCGAGTTGCAAGGGTATGTTCTTTTACCCGAAGTTCGACAGACCATGTTAGCTTTAGTAGGATTTTATTTTGGTTCTAGCCAAGTAAAATAAATAAATATATTGTAATAAAATTTTAATGTAGTAATCTCCAATAAGGTTAGGCAATAAGCCGAGGTTACATACTCCTGTTTGCGGTGTTGAGACTCATCGTTAAAATTGCTAAAGTCTCATTTAATTTTTTAATTCTAACGGAGGAAGTATGTCTATGTTTAAAGTTGTTGACTCAAAAGGTAATGAAACAGTTGTTGAAGTCTCGGAGTATAATAGAGGTAGAGTTTTAGAGAAGGCTTGCAAGCAATTATACGGCAACTCTACTATCGAGTTAATGATTGGACACTTTAGAATAACTCCTCTAACTTCTTGACAATGAATTTAGTTTTTATATATTGGCGTTAATATCGTTCAAGCATAGGCTCGGAAGTAGTACATAGTGTACGAAGGAACGCACTAACATTGGAGGTATTACAATGGAAGTGACTCTCAACTATCGAGGCTCGACTTACGTTAAAGTAATCAAGCTAGACAAATAAAAAAGGGGCGAAAGCCCCTCTTAGTTCGGTTCTGTCAAAGTTTTAAAAAGGTAACTTTCTCCTTTCTCTTTTAATTTTACATACCCTCGTGTTGTATATTATCACGAGGCACATCAGTTTGAATATAAATATTATCATCTTCAGTTACAGCAACTAATTCAATATCTTCCCCAAAAACTATTGTCATTGCTCTGGAAGCTAAATCAGTTGCATCTTCAACTGTATAAGCATCATTATCTTTAATCATCATTTGCATATCTTCTAATTCAACTGTTACTTTTATCATAGCTCCATTACCTCATTAATTGCCGTTTTACCATCTAATATAACTCCACATCCAATAGCAGGTTTTTTACCATGTTTACAGTATCCCATAGCATAACTACTTGCGTCAATACCGCATCCTACTTGCATTCCAAATACTGATCTATCTTTACCGAAAGACCATTGAGTATACATTTCAGTATGCCTATGACCTTGTACTACTGAACACATTTCCATTACTGATCTAGTTCGTGCTGTTCCATTCTCTCCATGAATATACTGCACACCATCAATATCTACATAATCAGTAAACGTCCAACCCGGTGTTTCTAATACTTCGCTGTATGATTTTATCCAACGTTTAGGAACATTGCCAGTCATTGACTTTCGCATGACTAATCTATCGTGGTTTCCAATAGTAACGTAAGCATCAGGGAAAGCTTTATAATATGGTGATATTCTTTCAATAGCTAAATCAAGTTCATCTCTACCACCCATACCATCCGGGTCGGTTTCGTGATAGCTAGAATAATGATTATCAATTACATCACCTATGAATACAACTGCATTACATTTGTGCTTTAAATAAGTTTCAATACAGAAGTTTAAGTAACCATCTAAATCAAATGGACAATGCAAATCTCCTACTACTAACACTCGTTTATCACTAAGTTTACAATTATAGATAGGTGACGGAACATTTTCTTCTGCGTGTAGGTAACGCATTGCACGTTTAACTGAATCAGCACTAATACCAAATTCAATAGCTGTTTCTCGTATTCCTATTTGTTCAACGCGGTCTCTTATTTCTTTACATTTGTTTATACTGTATGCCATTACTCATCTCCTTTTTTGTCATAATAAAATGAACCAAGATAATCAACGTGAGATTCCCTCATAAACTCTATTGCTTCCTTTTCTGTGCTTTTATCAATATGCAGCCCGCTTCCATTTCTATGACCTTTAATTTTAAACCATTTGTATTCTCTTTCTCCATTGTTTTTATTTCTATACACTACCTTTTTGTACATCACACTCCCTTTGCAAATTAGCCATTGCTCTCCAAGCTACTGCCGCCCAATCACCTTCAAGTAAGTGACGCATCAGAGCATCTAATTCATCTTGTGATTTACTTTTATCCCACCATACTTTATCTCCGTGGTGTTGCATACTACCTTCTACTGATTGCTTTGTTACTTCAACGATAGCATCGGGAAAGTATTTAATAAACCCGGTATAAACTGGTATTCTTTTACGTTGGCTGGAATCTGTTGGTAACATTAAAAATATTCCTTTAATTCTAAAAATAAACATCCAAATAATAATGACACTAATAGTGCCGCAAATATCTCACATAAAAATTCATTATTCATTTATCATCTCCTGTATCATTGTGTAATAAGCAACACCATAGTCAGAGCCGTCAGCTTTAGTTGCATCATGTAGCTCGGCTAGAGTTACTGTTGGTATTTTACATTTAAGTTTAGCCATTCGCATTAAGTAATCATAACGCTCAGGAAACTTAGCTTTGAACCATTCGGTAGCGTGTAATACATCCTTGTGCCACCAATGTAAGTGATAGTAGGAAGATAGAACCTTCATGTTTGTAGGGTCTAGCTCCATACACTTGTGAGTTCCCACATTCAGAACATGGCTTGCGTGGCAGTTAGAACCTGATACAACTTGTCCGCTGTACTGGCAGGTATAATCATCACGCAACTTGACACATCGCTTCGCCTTCTCAACGAGCTTTTTAGTGTACCACGTCCTGTTGTGGGCAAGAGGCATTAGAAGGGGATTTCTTCTGTCTCTTCTTCTTTATTAAATGAATCTCGAAAAGTATTTAACTCTTCCAACATCATTTTGCAAGCCGGTAGATCATCTGTTTCAATTTCGAATTTATCAATTTTAGGTTCGTAAAATTTAATACTTCCGATTTTTTTGAAGTTCCCATCTTCCTCAAAAGAAACGCCTTGACCTGTTTTAATTGACGCATTAATCCAAGCCCCGTTTGCACAACCTTCAAGATCAAGACGAACCAAGTCACCCACGATTTCATCACTACCCTCCGTTACTAATCCATAAGCTACCTTGCGAAACTTAATACCCTTTGCTTTAAGTGTATCTTTAATATCGCTGTAATAACCTTTGATTACATCCTGAGCTTCACCGCCTGACCATTTAACAACTGATAGTTCTTCTTTTTTAAGATTAGCTACCTCGTTAGCTGTTACTTGTTTATCATCTATCCAACCAGCAACTGTATTCTTCTGGTCGATGATTGCAATTTTCATTGCGCTTTTAATAGTGGATGCTTGTTTTTCTACTCTATCGTAGACCTTCCACATTCCTTTGTTATCTTCTCCACCTTTCCATGAAAGGATTTTACTTACTGGATTTTCTTGTTCCATACCTTCTCCTTATTGTTTAACGAAGTACCTTGTTTATACTGTTATCTATATTAAATTGCAAGCTCTTTTTTAAATTAATTTTCCCATCTAACATGGTTAAATGATTGATAGTCTCCTTCAAAATCTAATGAAGCTATTGGGCTAATACCTTGTCGGTTCTTTTGAAAGACTCCTACAACGTGTTTATTCAGATCAAAATCTTTTTTAATTGTAGTGCCTTGAATTTTTAATCCTTCGTCCGGGACGTTGTGCATGAACATAATTATATCAGCAAAGTTTTCTACATCTCTACTCCAAGCTACCTGACCAGATTCGTTAGGGTGGGCTAAGATAATGATTGGAATCTTTAGCAGGTCTCGTAGGTCTCGAAACTTTCTAATAAAGTCATCATACATAATAGTTTTACTATCATACTTAGTACCTCCATCTGATATAGATAGCAGGTTATCAATAAAGATTGCATCAGCTCCGTTTCTAGATTCTGAAACCGCCCATGCTCTAATATCTTCAATGGTCATACCTTTGTCGCGAATACAAAGCTGCAACAGCTTCAATTCTTTATTAGCGTTACTTGCCCGAGAGCGTTCATCATCGGTAATAAAACCTCTTGTACGCATAGTAAAAGTATTTACTTTACCAATATTAGCTAAAAACCTAGGAACCAATTCTTTCTTTAACATTTCGATAGATGCCATTGGTGTTCGTTGATCATTCCTATGAGATTCTGTTATCCATTGCAACATAAGCGCAGTCTTACCAGTTGATCTAGGAGCGTGTAATATCATTAGATCACTAGACATCTTTCCTAGATGGGAAGTCCACTCTGGACACCACCAATTAAAATGACCTACGTTACCGGATGCACATTGCTCGATCCATTCATCAGCCATTACATCCATATCCTTATCTTTTGTAGTGGTTTCTGATTCTTTAATTAATGCGCTTATAACGTCCTCTGAGCAACTATCTCCATTATAGGCATATGCTAACCCATTTTCAAGTACATTGATCTCACGCCTTAATTGTGAAGCTTCTAAGACCATCTTCTCATAATGCTGTGAGTGCGCTGAAACTAATGTGGAATCCTGTAACTCAACCAATCTATCATACCCACCAATTTTATCTAACTGATTGGATTCTTTTAGATAGTTACCAATGGTAATAGCATCCATTGCTTTACCCTCAGCGTATTGATCCCGTAATGATTTCCATAAAATAGCATTACGCTTATCATAAAAATCATCTGGTTGTACTGTTAGGTTGCCAATAATTGAAACATCAAGTAAGCAAGAACCTAATACTCCTCTTTCACCTTCATCACTCCAAGGTCTTTGTTTCATCCAATCTCCAATGGTTTTACTTCATCTGTTTCTAATTCATCTTCCCACATACGATTAGTAGGATTTATCCATCCACTAAAATCTTTGCGGTACTTTCGTTCGCGAGTTTCTAAGTAACTTGGAATTGCAGCTTTTATTGCTGTTCGATCTTTATCACTTAGTTTAAGCCAATAACGTAAAGCTGATTGCTTATTACCTTTACGTCCATATAAAACCCAAACTTCATCAAACTCCTCTGTTAGTTTTATATTATTCTTTCTTGTATTATTATATAGGACATTTTTGCCCTCACCCGATGGACACTTTTGCCCCGGGGTTACAGACACTTTTGCCCCTACTGTTAATATTCTTTTGTCAACCTCTTTGGTTCCCTGTTTGTAAATGAGGCTAGAATTAATATAGCCTGTATCCACAAGATTAGAAATCCAACGCCTAATAGTACGATTGTCCCGGTTATAAAGATTAGAAAAGTAAGAATTACTTGCCCAACATTCCCCCGTAGCATTACTAAGTGCCGTAATTTCCCCGAACAAAAGCTTTTCATTTGCTGAAAGAGTTTCATCATACCTTACCTCCGCTGTTATAATTGCATAATAATTTGGTTTATCCATTTCCTACCTTCCTCATGATACAACAGAAATCAACACCATCAATATCATCTTCAACAACATATGCTGAATCTCCAATACGCTGTGCGTCTTTTACGCACCATTCAATATATGTTTTTGCATTGTGGCTGTTACCTTCCATTGCAAGATTACTTTCCATCATTTCACTTACCTGTGGATCATTTGACCCAATATACTTACTTAACTTTTGCCTATTAAGTTGTATTGAATTACCATAGTACCTTCTCATTGTTATTACTCCTATTTGAATTTAGATTCGTTTACTGGACATTCGGCTATATCCAAGACTGCTTTTAAGTGTTTAGATGCAAGATAGTATCTCTCTATTTCTGAATTGTCAACAATAGAATGAGCATAGCCACACTTATTTTTTTCATTTCCCCATGCAATAATCATTGATATTTCTGGTTTTACTCCGTCAACTTCAATATTTTTTGCATAAATAGATGCTTGCATTTTATGAGTTAGCTTTACTTGTTTACTGCTTTTCCAGTCCACACAAGCTAATACATCCCGACCCTTGTAGTTTATCATACCAACCCAATCAGGTTTTCCTGTTACCATTAACTCATCATCCCAAAAGCGTTGCTCTTGATAAATGGTTGCCGGGTTATACTTTTCTCTCCAATGATCAAATCCATCTGGTAGGGCTTCATCTTTCGCCCCCGTTTCAAAATACTTTTCGATGCTATCGTGCATTGCAGTACCTACTTCTTGAAGATTATCCATAGCGCGGCAGTACTTTTCATAGCTATCGCCTTGGTCAAATGCCCATTTAATTGCTCTGTCCCATGTGCCACCTGAGTTTAAGTATCCTAAAAGACTAGTTACCCTCATGTAACGACCGCCTATTATCTTCCCAGAAGGGTTCTTTGGATCATCGATAACAATTTCTATACTCTTTAAATGCCCTATATGATCATCGTTCCATTTATTGATACCCATTTTTTTCCAGTCGGGATGGTGATATTTATAAGAAGATATGCGCCCCGTTCCAAACTTCTTTGCATTGCTCTGGCTATCCCTATCCGCAGGAACATATCCCCAAAATTTACCATCTTGTTCGATTCTTACCGCATTTGAATCATGCTTATTATCTGGTTCGGCAACAAACGAGACCACTCCTTTCGGTCTCGCTGTTTTCAACTCTGGGTTTTCTTTCATTGCAAAAGTGATTCCGGCTACTGTAAATGAATCAACCATGATTAATCCTCCTTCTTTCGTTTGTATTCATCAAGGGCTTCTTCCTCGGTAAATTTCACATTAAGATTATGCTTTTCCATCTCGCGCTCCATAGTTTCAATTTCTTCTGTTGTCGCGTCAAATGGATCTGATTGCTCAATGATAATAGTTTCAACTAAATCATCAGCTAATTTCAACCCGTCCTCGTTATCTATATATGCTACCATCCACTCTCCTTTTTCATGGAATTTGTTTTTCTTAATTCTTAATGAAACACAATGCCTATCTACTTTTAATATTCTCATTTAAATAACTCCTTTTAATAAAACCAATATACACCAACTAACAACCAATCCAATAAAAAACTTCTCTAAATTTCGCATGGTTCCGACCTGTTAGATTTTAAAACTGCTCTTTCGGCAATGCTTGCCAAATCAAGTAAATCATCTTTATTACAATAAAATTTACTTTTACCAATTTCAACGGAAAAAACTCCGCGATTAATTTCTATTATTTTAACTTTCATTTTTTTATTTCCTCTTATTTACATTGTGGGGAGTTGCCTCTCCGTTTCCATTTCTTCCTCATTTAAATGCTCGGCAATTTCATCCCAATTAACATCTGATAAAAACAACAACACGCAATCTCTGGAAAAGCTACGGGGCTGGCATTGATCATAAGTTAAATCTTCAATGTATTCTTGCACCTCTTCCCCTTCGCATTTTCTACCGAATAAATCTTTAGCGGTTACGCCATCCAGCAACTCAAGATTTACTTTCCAAGTAGCGTAATTTGTCCAGCCGTTATATTTTTCGTTGTCCATTTTATTATCTCCTTTTATTTATTAAATTTTGCGGCGGGAAGTGATTTAATTTGATCTAATACCGCTTCAATCTCTTCCGCTGTTTGGTATGAAAATACGTCGCTAGTTAAGCCCGTATCATAGCATAATTCTTCACCTTTCAGAATAGCTAATTCATAAGGTAGCTCGTCGGTCGTATAGGATGTTTCTGATCCAGTAACCACGCTTGCGCCGTATCCATTTTTGAAATGAATCCTCGCTTGTTTTCCTCCAGCGTAAGGGTTGTTCTTAAAGTTTAATTCACAAATGTTCATTGTATTACCTCCATTTAAATAAGCGGGAGCCTATCCCCGCGCTAGGCTAGTTAATTTACAGGATTTCTATAGCTTTAAGATTTTTTGATTCGTACAAATTTTTTCCTCTTTCCATATAAGGATAAATTCGTTTCGCAATTTCTTTAATATTTACATCAAGATCAATCGTTTCACCTTCTTTATCTGCCATAGTAAAAAGCAAATTACCGACAAGCGGAGTCGATGCAAAATCTTTATTGTAAGGCACCGAGTTGCATAAGATGCTCGCATAATGCCCATAAGTTTTTTCATCTTTCAACAAACCTTCATCATCAAGGTAAACAGTTACTGGCGTATCACCCACTTGAAAATAAACCGCGTCGAATGTAACAGATGTTTCGTTTTTAAATGCTAGCACTCGTTGAATGTCTTTGTAATCTTTAATATTAACCTGATACAAATAGCCATCTTCTACGTTATATAATATTGCTTTCATTGATTTCCTTTCCGGAAGGGCTTTCGCCCCTCCTTGGTTAATTTCTTCTAATTCTTCGCATTGTAATTGAATATCAAATTTAGTCATTACGATACCCAACTTTCAAAGCTTTTGGTGCCACCTTGTTCCGTGTAATTAATCCAATCCTCCGTAATATATTCTTCATATTCTCCTATTGCTTCTTCGTGTAGCTCGTCAATCTCTTCTTGTGTCCAGTATTCGCCAGCACCCATCAAAACGACTATATCTATCACCTCATCATATACGCCAAGCGTGAGAAGTGTGTGAGTTAATTCGTTCGATTTGCCGATTAAACAACCTTCGTGCCAATGGTCGAGCCGATCGCCTCCCTCTTCCTCGAGTTCCCCCGCTTCGAGAATCCATTGGTTAAGATCGCACTTTCTTTTTGCTAGTGCTTCCATCATTTTTCTATCTAATTTCATCATGTTGATCTCCTTGTTTTTTAACTATCTCCAGAATACAGGAATAAGCATTTATTGAAATCATTACTTTTGAACAATTGATCGTTAAAAATGAAACTTTTCATACCCCCATATATTGTGGTATTACCTGCGCCACACCACTACATATTGTATGGGCTAGAATCAACGAACGACAACATAGCAAGGTAGTTATATACCTAAAGACTAAACACGCTCAGAACGCAAATATGGAGCTTTTAGACGTGTAAAGAAAAAAGATCAAAAATCATCTTTATTACAATAAAATTTACTTTTACCAATTTCAACGGAAAAAACTC
>CAACVC010000320.1_pt1 | contig 10920 bp, 15 predicted proteins | sample 2381761 | NCBI WGS metagenome assembly CAACVC01 (sample SAMEA5211966, study PRJEB30684) | marine metagenome | biome: Marine; feature: Epipelagic; material: Water | collected 2015-10-15 | depth 45 m
TCTTAATATTGTTGTAGGAAAAATGTCTTCTTTACTGTGTTGCATACTCTACTTTGGTAGGTGATATATTAAAACATGCTAAAGATTGTTTTAATCACTTAGATGTTAAAGAAAGTTATGTTCCTGAGATGACTGGCATGTGGGGTATGATAAATCCACACGGATCACGAAACAATGTACATACACATCCATATAACTATTTATCTGGTGTATTTTATCTTAAAGCTCCTAAAAAGTGTGGAAATATTGTGTTTCTAGAGCCTAAACCACAGTCAGAGGTACTATCACCCCCTAAAACAGATAAAGCCTCTATACACCTCGCTCACAGCGTACAATGGGAGCCTGTTGAAAATTCCTTGATTTTTTTTCCATCTTGGTTACAACATGAAGTACAAACAAATAATTCTGATGAAGATAGAGTTATCATCAGTTTTAACATAAATTGGAGAAACGAAGATGCCGATAGTTGAACCTGCTGAATTACTAGGTCACATTACGACTGAAGACGGAAGAAGAATTCCTCATTACAAAGTAAAAACTGAAACAACAATTACACATATAGATACTGGTGCTGAGTATAACTCAGAAGCAGAAGCTCAAGCTGATGTTGATAATCCAGGAACTTCTACAACTGCTGAAAAAATTAAAAGAGATGTAAAAATATTTGCTCCTTCTTTAGCAGATATGTTAGGTGAAACTCCTAAGTAATTAAGCGCTACAAGCTTCGCATTCCATATCAGAATCTAAACCTGTTACCATAACAGTAGCATCGGAGTTATGTGGTTTACCTTGAATTGTATGTATATGAGGACTTTTTTTGTGTTCTAATAATTCTTTTTGTAGTCTTTCGTTGTCTCTTTCCACTGCTAATAAACGTTCGTGGTAACGACTCACCTTATCAGCAAGGGTAGCTATAGCCTTCAATACTTCTTGATTTTCCATAATATCTCCTTGATTTATAATTTTTGGGTGAGATCTAATTTAAACATGTGTACAGAATATATCAAGTAATCTTTTATAAATTGTTTTCTTGACACATAATTTATGTTATGAAAGGGACAGAAAAAAGAATGAATCTACGAAATAATTATTTTATTTTAGAAAATGCAGTTACAGATAGATTCTGTGATCATGTTATTGAATATGGTAAATATTTAAAAGAACAGGTTGCAACAACATGGGGATACGACACAAATAATCTAAGTGATTATGATAAAAAAAAATTAGAAAAAACAAGAAAATCTAAAGTTACTTGGATGAGTGATAATTGGATGTACAGAGAAATTCAACCAATAATTCATCAAGTAAATGCACAAGCGGGTTGGAATTTTCAGTGGAGCATGACAGAATCTTTTCAATTTACAAAATATGAAGGCACACAAAAACAACATTACGATTGGCACACTGATTCAGGAGATGCTGATGAAAATGGTTTGATAAGAAAAATATCTGCTAGTTTAATTTTAGCTAATGATGATGAATATGAAGGCGGTGATTTTCAAATTTGTATACCCAATCCAAAAGAAAATAAAACAATTAATATTAAACTTAAACAAAAAGGAACAATGATATTTTTTCCCTCTTTTGTTTGGCATAGAGTTGTTCCAGTAACAAAAGGAACACGATATTCATTAGTGTGTTGGAGTGCAGGTAATTTATTTAAATAGGAGAGTATATGAGTTTTGAGAAAAATAAATACGAAGTTGTTAAAAAAGCAATAACAAACGAACTAGCAAGTTTTTGTTTTGCGTATTTTAGTAATAAAAGAAAGGTTGCACAACATTTACAAGAAAGTAAATTTATTTCTCCTTTTGATCAAACTTGGGGAACATGGAAAGATGATCAAATACCAAACACATATAGTCATTATGCAGACATGGTTATGGAAACTTTATTAGAAAGAGTTTTACCAAAAATGATGCAGGTAACTAATTTAAATCTTATACCAACTTATAGCTATGCTAGAATTTATAAATTTGGCGATATTCTTCATAGACATAAAGACAGGCCTTCTTGTGAAATTTCATGCACTCTTAATTTAGGAGGAGATGAATGGCCAATTTATTTGGACCCAACAGGAAACGAAGGTAATAAAGGTAAAAAGATAATTTTAAAACCTGGAGATATGTTAGCTTACAGCGGATGTGACCTAGAGCATTGGAGAGAAAGTTTTGCGGGGAAAGATTGTTGCCAAGTTTTTTTACATTACAATAGCACTAACGGTGCATTAGAAGAACCAAACTTGTTTGATACAAGACCTTTTTTAGGATTGCCTGCAGAATTTAAAAAACAATGAAAAATTGGTTAGTTCAAATTGGGGGAGATCAACCCTTTCCTTTTCTTGTTATTGACAATTGGTATGATGAAGAAACAGAAAAATCTATTTGGTCTGAGTTAGATTTTTTATCTACTAAAAATAAACAAGATCAATTAAGAGCAGAAAATACAATTGTCGCACGCAATGAAGATGGAACTTCTAAAGGCAAATCATATAGATGGTATCTCGGTAGAATCTATACAGAGGAAGGTAAAACTTATTCAACAATAATGCAAAAAACAGATTTATTTAGGACACCCAAATTTCATGAAATAATGCAACACATGACACCGCAGTGTAGAAGTTTTTTTGGCAGCGACTACGACACAACTATAATTTCTTATTATGAAAATAATGATTATTACAAACCTCATTATGATAAATTTCAATGGACTTCTCTCATATGGTTTTATCGTGAACCAAAAAAATTTAAAGGTGGTGATTTAAAATTTACAGAGCCAGACTATAAAATTAATGTAAAGCACAATAGAATGTTAATGTTTCCATGTTATTATCTTCATGAAGTATTACCTATTAAAACAAAAAAATTAAAAGAAATGGGAGATGGACGATATACCATTACTCATTTTTTTTATTCTGCTGATGTTTAAAACAATAATTAATAATTTATCTGTTCCTTATGTAATAGCTAAATTTAATGATCACAATAAAATAAAAGGAAAACTTTTATTAAATATAGATACTTCTGCCCATGAAAAATTAGAGGCTAATGATCAATACTACAGTGATAATATTCATAAATTAGATTGGCATAAAAATAAAGATTTTGAGAGACCGTGGGTAAAACAGTTTTTACCTTTTTTAAACACACAGATTTATACAATGATAAAGCCATTAGGTTTTGAAAATTTTACTTTACCTTTATTATGGTATCAACAATATCTTGAAAATGGTAAACACGGTTGGCACGTTCATAGTGGTAATTATACTGGAGTATATTATTTAGAAATGCCAAAAGAATCTCCTAAAACTCAAATTGTTGATCCTTCTAACATGAATAATGTAATTGACTTAAATGTACAAGAAGGAGATTTTGTTATATTTCCTAGTTTTGTTATTCACAGAGCTCCTAAAAACAAATCACACAAAAGAAAAACAATAATTTCTTTTAATATATACTTTGATAAAATAATTAAAGGTTATGAAAGTGAATGAACTTAAAGAAAAATTTAACTTTTTAAAAACAAGAAAATATGAAAAATCTAATCATCCAGGTATTGAAGTTTTTTATGATAAACAAACGTTTTTAAAAATAGAAAAGAAAACTAAAATTACTATTACACCAGGTAATGTTTTGTTTATTATTAAAAAAGCTTTTGGTCTTAAAGAAGGAACCTTGCAAATTTTAAAAGAATCAGAATTACATAATGAAACAAATTCAAAAATGTATTGTGTATTAACTGACTGTCTTTTTTCAGAAAGTAAAACCGATAACAAAATATTTATTAGATCGGGAAATAGTAAAGAGGCTTTAATATGACTGTAGAGTACGACGTTGGAACAGGCACAATTTTTGATATTAAGATGAACATAGAGCATAAGGTAATTGATAATTTTTTAGACAAAAATAATTTAGAAAAATTGGAAGATCAAGTTATGTCCGCTTACATGCCTTGGTATTTTAATGATCATGTAAACATTAAAGGTGATGATCATTTTCAATTTGTTTATGGTTTTGTTCATCCTGGTGGTGAACCAAACTGTAATGAATTTATGATGAATTTATTAGAGCCTTTTGCTGTAAAATTAAAAGTAAAAAATTTTCATAGAGTAAAAGCTAATTTATCAACTAAAACTAATAAGTTAATTGAACACGGTATGCATACAGACAGAAGGAACATGAAAGGTAAAACAGGTATTTTTTATTTAAATACTTGTAATGGTTATACAAGATTAGAAAATGGCGTAAAAATTAAAAGTAAAAAAAATAGATTTGTTGAGTTTGATTGTAATACAAGACACACAGGTTCTTCTTGCACGGATCAAAAAAGAAGAGTCGTAATAAACTTTAATTATTAATGATTAGTTTTTATGATGTAGATAATAAAATTGATCAATCTATTTTAGATTATTTAAAATCTTACATAGATGATTATATTGTAAAACATAGATGTTGTAATCAATATCCTAATTGTAATCACCCTAAAGAACAATCAAACGCTGATTTGCTAGACACAAATGATTTTGTATTGTCCATGCTTAGAGAAGATATGTATGATAAGTTACATAAGTATTTAAATAAAACATATTTAGATATATCATATTTAAAATGTTGGGCTTTAAAAAATAAAGGTAGTAATGAAGAAACTTGGCATACTCATAATTTTAACAAAGATACAAAAGAAATATCTTTTATTATGTATTTAGATGAAACGCTATTAGGTACAGAATTTAATACGGATAATTGTTTTACAATAACAAAACCAAAAAAATTTAAATGGCTTTTTTTTAATTCAAATATACCGCATCAACCAGAAATAGGTAATCAAGATAGTTATAGATATGTAATTGCTGGAGCAGTGGGTGTTAAAAATAATGAATCAAAATACATAATTAAAAATCTATGGCCCACTCCTATCTACATGAACTCAATCAAAGTGCCTGATAATTTTAAAAAGTTAATTAAAAAATTTGATTACGAAAAAATGCCTTCAGGAAACGGTTCTTACACGATTGATAAAAAAATAATAACTAAACTGCCAATTGATTTTCAAAAATTAATTATTCAACAAATTAATAAATACACAAAAGATTATTTAAAAACTAGCGATAATATTAAATTTAAAATTACTACTTCTTGGATCAATGAACATGATTCAAACGACTGGGCTCATAAACATCATCATTCAAATTCAATGTTTAGTGGAGTGTATTACATACATCAACCTAAGAACGGAGGTAATTTAACCTTTCATCAAAACCCTATGATTCCAAATATAAGTTTTTTGACCACTGAATTAGATTATAAACAAACAACTGAAGCAACAGCTCGTGAATTTCAAATTGAACCAGAAGATGGTCTATTAGTAATATTTCCTTCGTTTGTTTCACACAGTGTTCAAAAAAATAAATCTACAGAAAAAAGATATAGCCTAGCATTTAATGTTTTTATTGAAGGGTCTTTAGGATTAGATGAAGGTAAACTTAACTTTTATTAGATAATTGATATCTATAAGATAATCCGACAAAAGGTTTTTCATTAATGTTTTGAGTAATAAAAAAATTAACATAAGACGGAAAAATAACACACTTACCTTTTTCTAAAAAAACAGCCCATCTTCTTTTTTTATGTCTTCCATATTCATGTTCAAATATAATATCGCAAGGCTCTTTTCCTGTGTCTGCACAATATATAACAGATATATCAGGAGAGTTTTCATAGTCCCATTCGTCAATATGATTATGTGATCCTATACTTTCATTTTTTTCAAGATATATACCTGAAATATGATTTGAAATTAAAGTTAAATGATCTTTAATTTCTGTACTGTAAGTGTCTCTTATGTAATCATTTAACCAAGTTATATGTTTATGTAAGTCTATTTTAAAATAATTATTATCAGAATACCAAACTTCAGGACGCCATCTCTCTCCTTTTTTCTTAGCTTGTTTTATGTGATTTGTTATTTTTTTATTATCAATTAATAAATTTTTAGAAACAGTATGAACTGAAACAAATTCTTCTGAAAGAACATGCTTTTCAAAAACATTGTAAGGTTTAATTATTTCTAAATGTCTATCCACGCAGATGTTTCTGGGTTCCATTTTTTATTGTCGTCCGCTCTTACCCATCTAAGATTTGCTTCATCCCAACTGATTAAGTAATTTATTCCGCCTTCAGATGTTACTGTTGGAGGAGCTACGGGACAATCCCAAGTACAAGTTGTTTCATTTAAAACGTGAGAGTCAAAAGGTTTTGGTGGGATAAAAGCATCTCTGCCTGGATCATATGTATAACCAGTTGATGCAGGGTTTTTTCTAAATGCTTTTGATTGATCGCCTTCAGAAGTCCAATTACCTTCAGAATCAACATTATAATATTTTCCACCTAAAGTGTTTCTAGAAAACTTTTTCCAATTTGTATAACCGTGTACTTCTGTTAAAAAAGAAATTCCTACAGCTTCAGATTCATTTCCGTTTTCGTCTTGAGTATCTGAATCAGCTACAACCTCGCAACTAACTACTACATTACTATCATTTAATTTTGCAAAATGTGCCATACTATTGAAACTTATACCTTACAATTACAACTCCAGATCCACCAGAGCCACTTCTACCACCTATATTAGATACAGCACCTCCACCAGATCCGCCGCCTCTGTTTGCAGTTCCAGCAGCACCTGTTGCTCCACCACCACCAGTTCCACCAGGAGCGGAACTACCTTGACTATAGTGAGCCCAATAACCGCCACCGCCGCCACCAGCGTAAGCTACAGAAGAGCCTGAAATATTTGTTGATGTACCAGCTCCACCAGTTCCACCAGCACCAGGGCCTGAAGGACCAGCTCTACCATTTCCACCAGAAGCATTGGCTCCACCGCCTCCGCCACCAGCACCTTGGTTTCCTTGAACATTTCCTTGTCCACCAGGATTTCCTTGAGGAGGAGAAACAGGGGGAGTATTTCCAGCACCAACAGTTCCACCAGGTTGAGATTTACCTCCACCAGATCCGCCAGGTCCACCATTTTTAATATCTGGTGTATTATCAACTCCTGCACCTAAACCACCAGCAGTAGAAGTGACACTAAAAGCAGAACTAGGGTTTCCATTATTGCCTTTGTAGTAACCAGGAGGAGAAGATCCTGATGCGCCAGCACCTATGGAAATAGGATAATTTTGTGCAGATACAGAAGTACCACCAGTTGCGGGTTGAGGAAAATTAATTCTAAATCCACCTGCTCCACCAGCACCACCATATCCAGATCCACCAGATCCGCCTCCAGCAACAATTAGATATTCTACTGTATTTGAACCTGCAGCATTACCCGCTTGTGATACTGAAAAAGTTCCCGATGAGTTAAAAGTATGAATTTTGTAATCACCAGAAGTAGCAATAGTTCCACCAGTTGCCGTTACAAACTGCGCATTAGATTGCCCTTGTAAATCAGACATTGCAATTGCACCAGAAGGTTGCTCTGCTAATGTTCTAACAGCAGTAGCGCCCATATTAATAGTTGTGCTAGATGGTGAAATATCCAGCTCTGTATTTACTTGAGAAAGCGATATAGTACCTGAAGGTAAAGTCATTTTTAATTACCCTTTAATTCATCAACCTGTTGCTTTAAATCCTTAATTGCTTCTATCAAAACAGAACATATTTTTCCATAATCAACAGATTTGGTTTTCATTTCATCATCAGCCGTTAATACAACTTGAGGTAAAACCTCTTCTATATCTTGAGCTAATACTCCAACTTGTTCTTTAGCATCATCTATATCATTTCTTTTATAGTAGACACCTTGCATTTTCATTACTTTAGATAATGCGTTGTCAATATTTTTTATATCTGTTTTTAATCTTTTATCAGAGAAAGCAGTAACATCATTATTGAAAGTAGCTGCACCAGCAGCAGACATATCAAGGGTTAAAGCTGTGATAGCACCGCCACCATCATTACCTTGAAATATCATATCTTTATCTGATACCTCTGATTTAATAGTTAAATTATCAGAATCCATGTTAACCATACCTATTAAAGCACTGCCATCATGAAATCTTACTTGTTCTCCTGCAGCATCTAAAATTATATCACCAGCAACATCTAAAGTTAAATCGCCAGATGATAAATCAATCTCTGTTCCATCAATTGTAATATTGTCAATAGTGACACCTGAATCAGCATCTACAACACCACCAAATGTAGCACCAGAGTTAAATGTAGCAGCTCCTGCTTCAGACATATCTAAAGTTAAAGCAGTTATAGCACTAGCATTATCATCGCCTTTAAATATAATGTCTTTATCTTGTACACCTGAAGTAATTACAAAATCACTAGATGAATTTGTAAAGTTACCAACACCTGTACCTGCAATAGAAAATTCAATTCTATCATCAGTTGATGAAATTATTTTAGTGTCTCCATCAGTATCTAAAACTAAGTCTTGACCATTAAGATCATATGATCCGCCTGAAGAAAAAACATCATACCAGTTTGTACCATCTGTAGAAACAAGACGAGTTGTGCCGTTAGCTATTGAAAGTGTATTACCTGAAGCTCCAAGTCTTGCAGTCATTGCATAAGGACCAGAAGATCCTGAATCAGTCGTTGCGTTAGTAATTAAATACATTTTTTGAGTAGCTGGGAATTGAGCTATTCTTACTGCACCATGTGCACCCGTTAATCTTATGTGAGAATTTCTTGCTTGGTTATTAGCTTGTGATTGTGGACCGTCAGCGTTCGTTAACGTTGTTACAGCATTATCGCCACACGCAACATTTACTACACCAGCAATACTAAATTCTAAAGATTGTGAAAAATTGTTGTTGGTAATAGTTCCCCAAGTTCCAGAATTTTCTCCCGAACCTTGAAGCTCTATTCTCAAACTTGTTGAATAAGTTGACGCCATTTTTTATCTCCTATTTAAAGTTTTAGTTATTATTTTAAAGTTTGTCAAAACTTTTATGCGGCTTGATGAACTTCTGTCCAACTTATATCCGAGTTAGAATCATCTACTTGGTTCCAAAAAGTACCTTGTAGGGTTCCTGTAGTACTTGTAGCAGAAACTCCAGTAAGTGTCAAAGTAGAACTTGCAGTTATAGTTACAGTGCCTGATGACGTTGTTGAAGAAACACCTGGTAATAGATAGCTTGTTTCCTGTGATTCTTCTCCCAAACTAGAAGTTAACGAGGTTCCTGTAACACTTACTATAGCTCCAGCCGTTGCTGTAGCAGGTGCTGCTGTTATAGTTAAACCGTTCGCTGTAAATTGATTTGCATCTTGAGTAGGGGTATTGGCTTGTCCGCCCATACCTGAGTGATTAGTACAGTAATAGTATAAAGTAGGTGCACTAGAAGCTACAGTTATTTGAGTATATGCTCCTGCATTACCTGGAGTTCCATTAGTTGTTACACCAGTAGTATATTCTGATCCACCTCCATGAGAACCGTCTGAAGTTTCACTAAAACGTAAAGGATGTCCATCATTACTAGCATTAGACTGATCAAATCTATAAGTATTTCCTTCAGCTAACTCTAAAGTTTCTTGTTGAACACCATCTATAAAATATTTGTTTCCTCCTGAAGTAGCTACAACTGTTACTGTTTTTGTAACAAAACCTCCAACACCGACAACATTAACATCTGTAGAAGCAACTTCAGTGCCAAGACTACTAGTTAAATTAACACCTGAAGGTGAAACAACGGATGTGCCTACAACACTTAATGATCCAAGACTTGAAGTAATAGCATTTCCTGGTGGGAAAGCTGTTTTACCAATTTCAACGACGGCAGTTCCTACAAGTGCGTCCATTTCTGGTTCACTTGCAGCTACAATGGTTAATTGTGAATCTCCTGATATCGAGAATGTTCCTATTGATGTTGTTGAACTAACACCAGTAGCTTGAGCAAAACCACCTATAACGCCTGCAGTGCTTGTTAAACCTACACCAGTAATTGTTGGTACAACATCTGTATTTATCGCAGGTGCCGTTGTTGCCGTTGTTGCTTGAGCACCTGTTAAAGAATACGATGTTTCTAAAATATTCCAGAGGTTATCACCCCATCCAATTAATTCACCTGTGACTTGATTCGCTCCTCGGTTCCATCCAGACTGACGAACACCTTGAGCATCTTCATCTCCTATTTGCGAAGTTAATCCTATGCCAGTAAGAGTATGTGTCGAAGATCCAGTTACGGTCTCTGTGCCTAAAGATGATGTAATAGCATTACCAGAAGGCGTTGTAATTTGATTACCAATTGCTGTAACCGTTCCTACAGATGAAGTAGTGCTTACTCCAGTAGCTGTAATGTTAACACTAATTACTGGTGATTCTTCACCTAAAGATGAAGTTAACCCTGCGCCTGATAGTCCATTGCTAGCTGTTAAAATAAAGTCGCCATTATTCCATGACGCTGCATTCCATCCTAGTGGAATTGTTGTGCCTACACCTCTATTCCATCCAGTCAGTAATTGGTTATCAACAATCGTCGGATTAGGCATTGTGCCTAATGATGACGTCACTGCATTACCAGTCGCTGCATACTCACTTGCTTGAGTAGCATCTCCTATACTAGATGTAAGTTGGTTTCCTGTTACTTCAAAAATATTTGTCGTGACAAGCGATACAGTTCCAACTGTAGAAGTGAGACCATTACCTGAAGCCTCTACAGGTGCTTGTTGGTTCCAAGCACCTGAGTTCCAGGTTTCTCGGCCCCATCCTTGGATAGAGGCCATAATTTATCTCCTATGCGATCCTTAAAATTGCTGCTGTAGCTTCTGCTGCTGGGAACGTTATTGTAAATGTTCCTGAAGTAGAAGTTTTTACTGCACCAAAATCTAGTACACAAACAGATGCATTGGTTGTCAAACCAGATACAGTTGAGTTGTTATAAATTACAGCAGCAATTTTAAGGATCGCATAGGA
>CAACVC010000321.1_pt1 | contig 10910 bp, 14 predicted proteins | sample 2381761 | NCBI WGS metagenome assembly CAACVC01 (sample SAMEA5211966, study PRJEB30684) | marine metagenome | biome: Marine; feature: Epipelagic; material: Water | collected 2015-10-15 | depth 45 m
TAATTCAAATATTACAAATTTAGCTACGGCTAATGCTGGAACTGGCGGAGGCGGAGGCGGACCTGGCGGTCCAGGAGCACCATTCCCTCCAGGAAATACTGGAACAGCTGGAAATGCTCCAGGCGCAAACTCTACAGATTTTAACACAGCAATTTTATTTGGAATGTCCCCAGGAGTTGGTACTGGTGGTACCGGTGGTCCTCAAGGATGTAACCCAGGTCAAACTAATCCTGGTAACACAGGCTCTGCAGGAGCAATAGCAATTTTTGATAACGGATAGAGGATAATTATGGCAAAAGCATTTTTTAATAAAGAGTATGGTACTGTTGTGCAAATCAGTACAGATTCTGATGTTGCAAATTTAAATATAAATATACCTGATTATAATGAAGAAACTATTTCTGATTCTGATTTTACATCTATTAGACAAAGTGAAAAAACAATAAGTTTAGTAGATGGTGCTGTCACTATTACAGATTTAGTTGATGATGAGGGTAATCCAGAAACTTTTGATAATAGAGAACATCTTGTTAGCTATTTATCTGGTGTAATAAAACCTAAACTTGAAGGATTTTTAAATAATAACCCAAGCAATGCAATGTGGAATGATGTAAATCTATATAAAATAGAGGTGGATAAGGTTATTAGCGGTAGTGATGAAGCTGCAGTTACTTATCCTATTGGTACATGGGAAAAATATTGCGCAGATAATTCTATTAATTACTACCATCCTTTACAAATTCCTTAATAAAGTTATAAGAAGATATGTTATCTAATAACATAAAATTCTTAGCTCAAGATGTAATTATAGAAGACAAAAATCTTCACCCAATTCCTTGTAAATTAAACATACCAGATTGGTTTAAAAAACTAGAACATAAAATTTATGACAAAACTGTAAAAGGGTGTATGCCTTTTTTAGATACTCTTACTAGTGGTTATATTTTAAAAATGCCTATTGATTTTTATATAAAGCATAATGTAATAGAAGGAAAAGATAGAGTATCCAAACACGAAAAACCCCTCAATTTTCTTTCTCAAGAATTCGTTGAAACTGTTAATATAAATTTTCATAGGGAAAATCATATACACCCACCAAACCAAGTAGGAGAAAAATGTCCTTTTAATAAAAAAAATAAAAATTTACCTTTTTACAAAATATTAAATCCTTGGACAATAAAAACACCTATTGGATACTCATGTTTATTTTTACCTCCCATGAATAATACTGATGATAGGTTTTCCATAATTCCTGGTATAGTAGATACAGACACATTTCTAAGTGAAGTAAATTTTCCAATAATTATTAATGGTGATAAATACCCTATTTTAGAAACGACAATAAAGAGAGGAACACCTTATGTTCAGGTAATACCGTTTAAAAGAGAAAGTTGGAAAATGAAAATAGAGAAAAGAACAGCTTCAACACAAAAAAGGAATAGATTTGTTCAAAATTATCATATACTTAATAACTATAAAAATATTTTTTGGAATAAAAAATCATGGAAATAAATGGAAAAAAACTAGAGATGGATAAGTTGGACTCTTATATTAGAGTATTCGATAATGTGTTGCCTGAGAATAATTTAAAATTTTTTAAAAAAATTTGCGAGGAGCATATAGATTATGAAGAAGCTACTGTTATAAATGTTGATGGAAGTCACGAAGTGGTTAGAGATGTTCGTACTGTAAAGACAAAAGGTTTATCAAATTTGTATGACAAAAGTTTAACAACGGTTCATTGGACTTCTTTACTTTTATATAAGTTTACGCAACACATAGATAAATATGCAAATGATTTTAAAATGACAAATTTTCAATGTGCAATAAATGACATACAAATTTTAAAATATACAAAGGGGCATCACTACAAATTTCATACAGATCATAATCGAAATATTCCAAGAACACTAAGTCTTATTTTTTTTGTTAATGACGATTATGAAGGAGGTGATTTAGTTTTTGGATTAGTGGGTAGTACAAATACTTTAGTAATAGAAAAAAAACCAAATAGGCTTATCATATGGCCTAGTAATTTTATGTATCCACATTGTGTAAAACCAGTAGAAAGTGGAACAAGATATTCGGTGGTATCATGGGCATTATAGGAAAAGATTTTAATTATATAATAGTTAAAGATTTTTTACAGAAAGAAGAGATAGCATTGTTTAATCAGTACTGTGAAATAATGCATCGTACAAATACAAAACAATTTGGTTTAGAAAAAGGAGCTCCTGTAGGGGATGACATTGGTGATACGTGTTGTCATGGGGATCCTATATTTGATTCTCTTCTGTTATCAAAACAAGATTTAATGGAAAAAACAACAGGTAAAAAATTACTTCCAACTTATACTTATTGGAGAATGTACACTAAATATGCAATCTTAAGAAAACATAAAGACAGACCTGCATGTGAAATAAGTGTAACTGTTAACATTGGAAGTGATGGTACACCATGGCCTATTTACATGGATGGAAATGAATTAAATACTAAACCTGGAGAAGCTGTAATTTATCTTGGTCCTAAATTAGAACATTACCGAGAAAGATTTACAGGAGATTGGCAGGCACAAGTATTTTTACATTATGTAGATGCAGACGGTCCTCATAAAGATCAATACATGGATGGTAGACCTTATTGGGGGATGTTAAAAAACTTTAACGATGTGAGGAAAATATAATGAGATTTAATCAAAACCGTAAAGACGGATCTTGCGAAATGATATTTAGCGATAAAGAAATAGAAACTTTAAATAAAGAAAAAAAACTTTATTTCACTCCAGAAGGTTTAAAAAGTTTTGGTAATATTTTAATGAAAATAGTTATTGATTTTAATTCAAATTTTTCACCTGAATTACAAAAAAAATTAAATACAGGAGAGGAAAGAGAATTAGATTTAAGTAAAGATGATTCAAGTAATAAATAATTTTTTAGCTTGATTAAATAAATCTTCTGTGCTTTTGTTAGCTTTTGATGCAAACTCACTTCCATATATTTCATTCGAGCTATACACATCTAAGGTTACATTAGGATTTTTTATAAGTTGCATTGCTAATAATAAAACATTTAAACCTCTCCAAGGTGTACAATGATGTATAATTTTTATTGGATCTCCTTTTTTATAGATTCTTCTTTTAGGAAAATGACTTGCACCATTTTTAATTACAATAGATTTGTCTTCAGGTATTTGAAAAAAATATCTAAACTTTTCAAAAGTCCAATGTGAATTAAATACATACCAATCATACTCATGATGTCTATGTTTGTTTCGAAAGAAACTTTGTAAGTTAGGTTGATCCCAAGAATTTTTCTGCCACAGAATATTAATTTTATTTGGATCTAATGGCACTTTTCCAGGAATAGATGTGCATATTTGAAATTTATCTAGTATATCTTTTGGTACATGTTTTTCTAACAATTCGTGTTGAATCTCGGTTGCACCACGTGGTTTCATTATTTTTTTGTAAAAGCACCCATTGCACCAGCTCTAGTAACTTTGATTTCTAAATCTTGTCGAAAATCATCGATAGTAGTATCAGTGTTGGGATCAGATACATCAGCATCAAAATCAGCTTTAGATTCATATACTTTACCTGTTCTTTTATTCTTAATAATTTCTTTAGCCACAGCAGGAATTTTTGGTAAATCATTTGTCATTTTTTTATATATACATATTAAATGTAATTAATCAAATAAAATTATTCTATATTTATTGTTAATGATAGTTTATTAGTAGTTTTACCTATTACAGAATGTAAAGTTCCTTTTGGTAAAATAATAACATCATTAGGTTTTACAATATTTTTCTGGTCTTTTATATTCCATTCTGATTCACCATAAATTTGTTTTACAAGAACATCATAATCATGAAGATGGCTATCAAAACTTGGCTTTTGTCCAACCTTAGAAAAGTAAAAATTACCACAAACATTAATACCTAAGATGTTAAAAAATTCTTTTTTTATTTTTCTTAAGTCTGGATGTAAATCAAGTATATTAGAAATTATTGTAGTAAAACCTTTGTCGTACAACTCTTTCCATTTTTCATATATAAACTCACCCTTTACATTAAAAAAATAAGTATCTTTTTTATGATTTATATTAGAAATTATTTCTACACTTGCTTGTCCCCAAGGATATCTATACGGCCATCTATTGGTAATTTGTAAATATTCTAGAACATCATTTTCGGTAATATTTATTTTTTGATTTTGTAATATTTCTTTTAGTTCTTCAAACACGGCCTTGTCCTTTGTAACGAGTTTGTTTTTTTTGTCTTTTCTCGTGTTTATTTTTATTTTTCTTATGTTGACCAGCCCCTCTTTTTTTTGGTTTATCACGAGGTGTAAAATGTTTAAAAGTTCTTTTAGCCATTTTTATACCAGCACATTATAACGTATCTTTCACCTTTCACGAGTTCAGATACCTTGTGTGTTATTGTTGAATCAAATAAAACTATTTTACCTATTTGGGGTTCAATAGTATAGTTTTTTACAGTTGTTCTTCCACCTTCATAATCTTTATTTAAATAAGTAATTGTTGTTTTATGATAATAAATAGTATCGTCATGCCAATCATGAGATTCTCCAATAGGCCAAAAAATTAATTGCATATTTTCTACTAAATAATTTGGGTAAATTTTTGAATATTTATTAACTAGTTTTAAAATTATAGGATCTTTTGTTTCTTCTTTTAAATCTATCGCCCATCTTTTTTTATACAGAATTGATTCTTTTTTCTTTCTTCTAAAATAATTTACACAATAATCACAAATATCTTCTGATAAAAAATTTTCAATTTCAATCATTAACCGTTTTCTTGAGATCTATCTAAAAGAGCGTAGGATATAATACCTTGTATTTCATCAGCTGTTCCTGCAGTCATCTTGAGTATATCACTTGCTTCTAGAACAAGTGTATTGTTAATAATATCTGTTGTAGAAGAGGCAGTTAATGATTGGTTAAAAATTCTAAATGTTGCTGTTGCAGATGTATCAGTAATTTGAACACTTAAACTCACAGCTCCCGTAGAACCATTATTAACTTGTATTTGTTTTATTAATACGGTTGCATCAGCAGGTGCTGTAAAAACACTTGTCGTTCCAGTTGTGCTTAAATTTATTCCTTGGTTTTTATATCTAATTGTCATGATAAAAAGAAAGTAAAAGTATCTTGTTCATTTTTTAATTCTTGTTGGTATGAAGTGTTTAGCTTATCTTGCATGGTTCGTAAAGACTGAGTTACTTGCCTTTGATTTTCTTCTGTATATATGGGTGTAGGTTCTGGTATTACTATATCTACTCTTGCCATTATCCCCTCATTCCATCAAGTTGCACATCTGCTCTAAAAGTCCCAAACCTCCAATTTTGATCTGTTGATGTATTTGCAATCTTTAAACTAGCAAATCTAGCTCTAGCTCTAGTGTCAACTTTTTGAGTAGTACTAGTTACTGTAAATGGCCCCAAAGGAGATGATGCTTCTGTATCGCTCGGAAAGTCTCTTAGCAATATCGTTATTTGTGCATCACCTTGTATTGTTTTAAAATCAGGAACAAACCTTCTCATACTCATAAAAAATTCACCATTTGTGCCGTCAGGATTTAAACTAAAATCACCTGACTCTATAAAAGCAGGTATAGCTGTTTTGTTTCCTGCAGTATCAACTTCATTGACTCCTTTTTCATGTTCAAAATATTTAGTTGATCCATTTATATTGGTAACACCTTGTACAGTAGGAAAAGTAGGTATTGCTGTAGAGGTAAATTCAGTTGCGTAAGGGTTATCATATAAATTAGCATCTACCCAAGTAGTTCTCGATAGTGAGCCCGTTACCCAAGTTCCATCTTGATAATTATAACAAACATACCTATCGTTAAAATCAGAAGTAGCTTGAGGGTAATACCAACATATCTCTTCATATAAATGATTTAATCCTGCATAAACTGACTCACCAGCTGAATAGTTAACACCCAAATTATTTCCGTTTTTAGTTGTAAATACAAAATCTTCTACTGCGCAAGGTAATGACTTCACTGTACCATCATATACAAAAAATCCACCAGATTCTCCCATCCAATAAACTATTCCGTTTACATATTTTAAAGCATGTTGTCCTATACATCCACAATTTGAACCAACTTGTCTTATAGAAAATGTAAAAGGTGGTCCAACAAATTGCATTACATAAGCTGCATTATCTGTCACAATAAAAGTATAGTCCTTACCTTTTACTGCTCCAACAATTTTAGTGCCGGAGTCAACCCTAAATGTACCCGCAGTATTAACAGATGTAGCTGTATAATCAGTTATATCTTCTTGGTCAGAAAATCTTATTAACATTTTATCTTGTGTTTCTGGAGAACCAATTGTTGATTCTGTTCCTAACATTATTAAGTGTCTATCTCTATCTGAAACTAAAGACATAACAGAAGCTGTTGGTGCATTTGAAATTACCACGGCTCTAGTGTTTAAAGCGTTTGAGTTAGAATTAATAGGATTCCAAGAAAAAGATTGACCATTTTTAATTGTAGCAATAAGTTGTTCGCCAAAATTATCTAATGACCATGAAGCTGGATCTACAGTTAATGTTTGAGACAATGATTCAATACCCCACCCTGTAAATACCTCTACACCAGCTCCACTAGAGTGTGCGGTTCTCGTGCCCGCAGCAGCTCTTGTAATTCCTGTAAGGTCATTTGTTGAAATGCCCGTGTAAGAAATAAATTCAGCTCCTACTTTTATAGTCCCCGTTGAAGGAAAATTTGTAGTTGATGCAAGTGTTATTGAGGTTCCTGATCCCCCTGTTCCTGCAGTGTCATCTAGTAAAGCTCCATTCAGAGTGCTAAATACTTGTTGACCTCCACCCCAAAGTCCTGTCCCCCATCCAAATCCAAATGTTGAGCTTAATGCTCCAGGTTTTATATATGGTGTTATTGTTGCTGATCCAGATCCGTTGACCGTGGTTCCAGCTGCACTAGCCATGGTAATAGTAAATTCATCACTACTTGGAACAGCTACTACTTGAAAAGGGTTAGTTGTAAAATTTGCTGAAGTATAACCAGCTCCTGACGGAGGAGTGACTGAAGAAAAAAGAAATATATCTCCAGGCTCTAAACTGTGTGCAGGTTTATTTACAGTTACTGTAGCTGAAGTATTAACAGTGTCAAAAGTACAACCCGTAAGAGCGGTGCCCAAAGGAGTAATATCAAAAAAAGCACCCTCATAATAAATTACTAATACTTTGTTTGTGCCTATTGCAGCATATTTTCTACCGTCTAAATCAGCCCAAATAAATTGTTCTTTTGCTGCACCTACTATAGTGCTTTCTAATATTTGTTCCCACCCCCCAATTTTTTCTGGCAATCCATATCTAAATCTAACAAAATCTCCATCAGTCCATTTACCCTCTGCACCTGTTTGGGTAACCTGTTTGTTAAATCCTGGGGCTATATTTACTTTTGTTAATGGCATACGATATTATATCATAATGTTTTTATACTTTGTAGACTAGCTTTAAAACCAATCTAAAATCGTTATCTGTAGTAGTTGTTTCAAAATAAGATGTATTTGTAGGTAAAATCAATATTCTGTTTTGAACAGACTCAATCTTATTACTACCTACAATTTGCGTGTATCCATCATTTGTATTCAAATATAATATAGCAGTTTCAGTTGGTTCATTTAAATCTATTTTAGAAACGTCTACACTTGGTTCATTTTCAACTATTTCATTTGTTCGATATGTTAAATCTATTTTTGCTTTTGTTAGCTGCATGTCACTAATTTTTTTATTAATATTTTGAAATTCCTGTAATAAAGGAGACAATATTGGTGTAACCCAAAAACTTGTTTTAACTTTATCTTGTGTTTTTTTTACAATATCATGAGTAAAGTTTGTTTTACCATTTTCTGGAAAATACCAAGGAAAATTAGAGGATGTAATTATATTATATATTGAATGAAACTTATCATTATTTAAAAAATTATTTATTACTTGAATCATCTTTACTTAAATCTAATTCTCTTTCCTCTCCTGTATTTAATTTTTTTTGTAATTCAGGTGAAAAATTTGAATTAAAATCAATAACTATTTTCATTAAAATATTACCAAAACTTTTTAAACCTTCTGGAGTGAAATAAAGTTTTTTTTCTTTATTTAAAGTTTCTATTTCTTTATCGCTAAATATCATTTCGCAAGATCCGTCTTTACGGTTTTGATTAAATCTCATTATATTTTCCTCACATCGTTAAAGTTTTTTAACATCCCCCAATAAGGTCTACCATCCATGTATTGATCTTTATGAGGACCGTCTGCATCTACATAATGTAAAAATACTTGTGCCTGCCAATCTCCTGTAAATCTTTCTCGGTAATGTTCTAATTTAGGACCAAGATAAATTACAGCTTCTCCAGGTTTAGTATTTAATTCATTTCCATCCATGTAAATAGGCCATGGTGTACCATCACTTCCAATGTTAACAGTTACACTTATTTCACATGCAGGTCTGTCTTTATGTTTTCTTAAGATTGCATATTTAGTGTACATTCTCCAATAAGTATAAGTTGGAAGTAATTTTTTACCTGTTGTTTTTTCCATTAAATCTTGTTTTGATAACAGAAGAGAATCAAATATAGGATCCCCATGACAACACGTATCACCAATGTCATCCCCTACAGGAGCTCCTTTTTCTAAACCAAATTGTTTTGTATTTGTACGATGCATTATTTCACAGTACTGATTAAACAATGCTATCTCTTCTTTCTGTAAAAAATCTTTAACTATTATATAATTAAAATCTTTTCCTATAATGCCCATGATACCACCGAATATCTTGTTCCACTTTCTACTGGTTTTACACAATGTGGATACATAAAATTACTAGGCCATATGATAAGCCTATTTGGTTTTTTTTCTATTACTAAAGTATTTGTACTACCCACTAATCCAAAAACTAAATCACCTCCTTCATAATCGTCATTAACAAAAAAAATAAGACTTAGTGTTCTTGGAATATTTCGATTATGATCTGTATGAAATTTGTAGTGATGCCCCTTTGTATATTTTAAAATTTGTATGTCATTTATTGCACATTGAAAATTTGTCATTTTAAAATCATTTGCATATTTATCTATGTGTTGCGTAAACTTATATAAAAGTAAAGAAGTCCAATGAACCGTTGTTAAACTTTTGTCATACAAATTTGATAAACCTTTTGTCTTTACAGTACGAACATCTCTAACCACTTCGTGACTTCCATCAACATTTATAACAGTAGCTTCTTCATAATCTATATGCTCCTCGCAAATTTTTTTAAAAAATTTTAAATTATTCTCAGGCAACACATTATCGAATACTCTAATATAAGAGTCCAACTTATCCATCTCTAGTTTTTTTCCATTTATTTCCATGATTTTTTATTCCAAAAAATATTTTTATAGTTATTAAGTATATGATAATTTTGAACAAATCTATTCCTTTTTTGTGTTGAAGCTGTTCTTTTCTCTATTTTCATTTTCCAACTTTCTCTTTTAAACGGTATTACCTGAACATAAGGTGTTCCTCTCTTTATTGTCGTTTCTAAAATAGGGTATTTATCACCATTAATAATTATTGGAAAATTTACTTCACTTAGAAATGTGTCTGTATCTACTATACCAGGAATTATGGAAAACCTATCATCAGTATTATTCATGGGAGGTAAAAATAAACATGAGTATCCAATAGGTGTTTTTATTGTCCAAGGATTTAATATTTTGTAAAAAGGTAAATTTTTATTTTTTTTATTAAAAGGACATTTTTCTCCTACTTGGTTTGGTGGGTGTATATGATTTTCCCTATGAAAATTTATATTAACAGTTTCAACGAATTCTTGAGAAAGAAAATTGAGGGGTTTTTCGTGTTTGGATACTCTATCTTTTCCTTCTATTACATTATGCTTTATATAAAAATCAATAGGCATTTTTAAAATATAACCACTAGTAAGAGTATCTAAAAAAGGCATACACCCTTTTACAGTTTTGTCATAAATTTTATGTTCTAGTTTTTTAAACCAATCTGGTATGTTTAATTTACAAGGAATTGGGTGAAGATTTTTGTCTTCTATAATTACATCTTGAGCTAAGAATTTTATGTTATTAGATAACATATCTTCTTATAACTTTATTAAGGAATTTGTAAAGGATGGTAGTAATTAATAGAATTATCTGCGCAATATTTTTCCCATGTACCAATAGGATAAGTAACTGCAGCTTCATCACTACCGCTAATAACCTTATCCACCTCTATTTTATATAGATTTACATCATTCCACATTGCATTGCTTGGGTTATTATTTAAAAATCCTTCAAGTTTAGGTTTTATTACACCAGATAAATAGCTAACAAGATGTTCTCTATTATCAAAAGTTTCTGGATTACCCTCATCATCAACTAAATCTGTAATAGTGACAGCACCATCTACTAAACTTATTGTTTTTTCACTTTGTCTAATAGATGTAAAATCAGAATCAGAAATAGTTTCTTCATTATAATCAGGTATATTTATATTTAAATTTGCAACATCAGAATCTGTACTGATTTGCACAACAGTACCATACTCTTTATTAAAAAATGCTTTTGCCATAATTATCCTCTATCCGTTATCAAAAATTGCTATTGCTCCTGCAGAGCCTGTGTTACCAGGATTAGTTTGACCTGGGTTACATCCTTGAGGACCACCGGTACCACCAGTACCAACTCCTGGGGACATTCCAAATAAAATTGCTGTGTTAAAATCTGTAGAGTTTGCGCCTGGAGCATTTCCAGCTGTTCCAGTATTTCCTGGAGGGAATGGTGCTCCTGGACCGCCAGGTCCGCCTCCGCCTCCGCCAGTTCCAGCATTAGCCGTAGCTAAATTTGTAATATTTGAATTA
>CAACVC010000324.1_pt1 | contig 10909 bp, 6 predicted proteins | sample 2381761 | NCBI WGS metagenome assembly CAACVC01 (sample SAMEA5211966, study PRJEB30684) | marine metagenome | biome: Marine; feature: Epipelagic; material: Water | collected 2015-10-15 | depth 45 m
GAAGCAGTTAAAATATTGGCTAATATTTTACTTGCACTTACTTCAGCGGTAAATACATTTCTCCATTCTTCATTAACTAAACCTAAATCAAAATGACTACCACTAGATGGAACTAAACTTGAACTAATTTTATTAAATGAAGCTGTTGTGAAAGAAGCATGTGCACCTGAACTTGTTACTTGTAATATTGAAGCAACAATAGAACCAGTACCTATTATACTAGGACTATCTATTATTGGAGATTCTATTCTATCAATAAAAGCAGTTCCATCAATATATAAATCTTTCCATTCTCTACCTGCACCACCTATATCATGTGAATTATCAGCATTAGGAAGTAAACTTGAACTAACCAAATTTAAAGAAGCAGTATGAATATGTCCTACACCATGAACATGTAAACTTGCCCATGGTTGAGCCATTGTACCTAAAGAAAAACTAGAACCAGTTTCTGGATTTAAGTGATTACTTACTCCAACAGTACTTAATAAATCAGATGTTACATGTGAAGCACTTAAATTGCTTATTGAACCTGTGTTAGAAACGTATAAATTTCTCCATGTTTTTATACCATTAGAGTCTCCTAAATCATATGTGTTACCTGCATCAGGAACTATACTTGAACTAACTTCAGCATTAAAGATTATAGAATCTGTAATTGCATCACCTACTGTAAATTTACCGGTTGTATTTAATGACCCCGATATTGTTACTGTATCGCCGGAATTGGGGCTTATTGTGTTGACAAATAATGTGCTCATGCTTCGTTATTTTTTTTTAATTGATTGGTTCGTTATATAAATATAATAAGATTTTAAAAAAGTTAATTATTGTTTAAAATACTACAAATGATGCTGTAAATGGAGTATCATCAGCGATTGTTTCTCCTCCTTCTCCATCTGCAAAACAGAAAGACATTGAGTTATTTGCATTTATATGGACATTTAAACTAGATTGAGATAAACCTCCTATTAATGTTGTGGTTCCATTAAGTGTACCATAGATTACAGAATCTGTGTTTATACTTGTATTACCTACTGTAAATAATGCTGAAGTATCTCCATCAGCTATTGCTGCTTGTAATTGAGTTTGAACTGTAAATTTATTTCCAGTTATTGAACCACAATGAGTAGAATCTGAAGAAGAAAGAATAGTAATTGGATGGACTATTTTTGTGGCTGCAACTTCTCCACTTGCACTTATATTACCTGAGGCTGTTACGTGGGATCCAACTGATAATTGAGTTCCTATATATGCTTTTTTAGCTATACTTGCTCCACCTTCTACTCGTAATGCTCCTGTGTCACCCGAGGCATTTGATGCTTCTGTATTATCATGAATATCAATTATTCCATGTAGATCAATTCTTTCATTGGCATCATCTACTATAATTCTTACTGCATTACCAGCTTCACTCACATCACCTATTTCTGTTTTAATTGATACATTTTGCCCATTACCACTCGTTCTAAACATAGTATCACCATCTTTATCTAGTATAGAAAAATTAACTGCGTTATTACTAGTATTTAAAGTTTGTATCTTTGCAAAATTTACAGAACTTGATAGTGCTGTAACTGTACCACTTGCACTTATATTACCTGAGGCTGTTATATTTCCTTCTACATTAAGTCTACCTGTTATTTCTACTTCTCTTTCAGGATTTTCAAATTTAACCCATGTAGTACCCTGATGCATGATAAAAATATCATCATCTACACTTATCATTAGATCATTACTTGAACTAATAACAGGTACTCCTTGGTCAGATAGTATAGGAACAGTAGAAGAATTACCTACAAATAAACCGCCATTTGTTATTAAATCACCACTTGCACTTATATTACCTGAGGCTGTTATATTACCTATATTATTAATTGGCCCATGATTAGTAAAAGAATTACTACCACTAACAGTAAGACTACCTGTTATCATAGTAGAACCAGATATATGTACAGGTAAATTAAAGTTAGCCATGTTATGATTATTTTGGGCTGCTGTAGAACCAGAAACTGCTAAGCCAAAGAATCCACCCTGACTAATATCCATTGATAATTGACTGAAATCAATAGAAGCAGTTACTCCAGATAATGATGTATCTCCACCTGAAACATTTAATGTAGTTCCTTCCGAACCAGATATTTGGAATGATGAAGATAGATCTTGTGTTTCAATTACTACATTACCCCCAGAAACATTTAATGAAGTTCCTTCTGAACCTGAGATATTAAATGAAGATGATTGTTCTTGTACTTCAAATTGAACATTACCCCCAGAAACATTTAATGAAGTTCCTTCTGAACCAGATATTTGGAATGATGACGATGGGTCTTGTGTTTCAATTACTACATTACCTCCAGAAACATTTAATGAAGTTCCTTCTGAGCCAGTAATTACAACTAAACTTGAAGTATTTTCAACCTCAAATGTAATGATACCACCTGAGACATTTAATGTAGTTCCTTCTGAACCTGAGATATCAAATGAAGATGATGATTCTTGTACTTCAAATTGAACATTACCACCTGAAACATTTAAAGTAGTTCCTTCTGAACCTGAGATATCAACTGTACTTCCTTCATCTTGAACTTCAAATGTAGTTGTTCCACCAATAATAGTTCCATTATCTGTAGGTATAATTTGGGTTGCAGGTTGGATATGTAATTCCGCTCCATCTTGGATTCTTAATTGAATGTTAGCAGGATAAACAGATGGATTTGGAGGCTGAACTACTACCCCATCAATAGTAATTCCATCAAATATTACACTATTACTACCCCCAATTTGTATACCTGTATCATCCGTAAGTTCTGCTTCAGAATGATAAGGTAAAGTATAAGTACCTGGTATATTTGAACCTACTGTCCAATATGATACTTGGTTTAATGGGATTGTAGTATTTTGGTTTAAAACAGTTGGATTACCACCATTATCAGGATTAATTTGTATATCTCCATTACCTATAACATTTGGATCGCTTAAAGTAATGGTTCCTGTGTCTGAATTAGCTGTAATATCTGGTTGTGGGCATTGGATTTTAAATTCAGATTCATCATTTACTGTAACTATTGAATCTTCAGATATTCTAATAATACAATTACTACCTACTCCTATTAATGTAGTAGTTGATGGAGAGGTTAATGTTCCTATTGAGAATGATTGTGAAATAGTACCTGGTTGAGATACAACACCATCTTCTATTACTGTATTACCTCCTCTAAAAGCAGCTACACTTCCTGAGAATTGACCTTGAACTTTTATTCCACCCTCAGCTGTTAGTTCACTATTAGCACCATATAATATAGTTTGACCACTTTCACTTACTTCAAAAAGTGGAGTACCTGCACCTGCTATACTAGTTCCTTTTTCAATACGAAAAAATCCATCGTTATCTGTAAAATTGTTTAAACCTACAGTTAAACTACCTCTACCTTGAGCATTAATAAGGTGGGAGGCAAATTTTCTACCAAAAGGTTCAAAAGAAGTATATTCAGGTCTCATTATAAATGCATTACCATCTCCACCACCCATGTATTGTTGCATTTTTCCATATACATCAGTACTAGTAGGACCTGCTGCATCATTAAGTATATGGCCTCTTAAAGGATCTTTACCTGATTGAACTTGTCTAAATTCAACATCCATGTGGTCTTCTCCTTTTGAACCTTTAAATTGAAGAAATTCTCCACCTTTAGTACCACCTGATTTTGAAATTGTTAATTGGGCAATTTTTTCATTTTTAAATTCACTAGTATCAGCATCAAAACTTCTACTCATAAAATTAATAGATCCTGAACCAACATATAAGTGTCTCCATATCTTTTCAGGTGAACCTAAATCATATGCATTATCATCTCCTGGCAAAATTGAACCTGAAGCAGCAATAGCTAAAGGTACTGTGGAACTTTCTGGGACTACATTTCCACTAACAAAGTAACCTGATGAAGATAAAAAATCTAATTCAGTTATTCCTAAACCTGTAGATGCCCAATTTAAAAATTTTATTCTGTAAAAATCATAATTTACATCGTTTTCAAAACGAATTGTTCTTCGATCATGATCTCCTCCAAAAGATGCAAATCCAAATGGAGATGTGTCAGTAGGGCTACCATCATCAACAATTACATCTGCTGTGTCACCATATAAGGGTGTAAAGGTTTGAGCACCATTATTAGATCCTGAGATTTGGATTTGTTTACTAGATGAGTTTTTTAAATATGTAACTTGAATAGCGCTAGCAATTATATCTCCTGTAAAGGCTTCTTCCCATCCTTGATGATAAAAATCTATAATTAATGAACTTGAAATAGGTGCTATACTACCTGTAAAAGTTACTGAACTTTCTGAAACTGTACTATTAATACCAAAATCACTATCAAATATATTTATAAGCTCACCTTGAAGAATTGAAGAAGAGGGTAATGATGATGTAATTAAATCACTGGGATTATCTCCCATATTAGATGGTTGTATATTGTGATATGATATTGTTTCATTTTCAGGTGTAGCATAAGTAGCACCAGGAGCCGATCCTGAAATATAATTTTCTGAACTACTTATATGTAAAGTATTTTTAATTTGTCCCTCATTATCATCTCCTTCTGTCAAATGGACAAATGAATCTATTAAATCTTCAAAATTACCTTGAGTAGGTATATCTCCCGTTTGGAAAAATTGTTTTAAATCTGCTCTTGTTTTTACTGCCATTTTTTAAAATATTATAAAGTCCTCACCTATTGCTGTAAAACCTACACCATTTATAAAGTCTTGAATGTTTCTAGAATTTGAAATATCCCCAACAACCCTACTAGAAGCTGCTGATTGTTGAAGAGTAGTAGTTCTAGTACTGTATGGATCCATACCTTCTAAACCTGTATCTCTTTCTTCTCTTCTTCTTGAAGTTCCTAATGGTTGTACTGATAATTCATCATTAAATACGATTTGTGATTTACTAAAGAATTTAGGTGGTTGTTGTACTAATTCTTTATTAATACTATTTGGTACTAAATATCCCTGAAGCTTTAAACCAAAATCAGTTTTTACAACTCTATTATCACCTATGTTTAATTCTGTAGTATTACTAAATGTATCTATAGATGCATTAAATTTAAATCTATCTTTATCTCCCCAATATGAATCTGAAGAATAATTTATTGATTCTATTAATTTATTCATTTGAGAAATATAATCACACCATATAGTACATGTGTAAGTTATATTTACAAAATCAGGAACTACAACAGCATGGAATTGTCTTTGGGGGATTCTTCCTTGTAGTACTGAAAAATTATCATATTGGTTTCTTCTTGTATATCGTTCTTGAAAGGTATAATATAGTTGGGGATTATTAGCATCTATTTTATTTCCAAGATCTCTTCTTTTTTCAATAGAGTTTCTTTTAAACATGATAAGAGGAACTTGTAGTTTTCCTTCTTTATCTCTAAAATATCCATCTTTTTGAATTGATTTCCATCTTTCAGGAGCTCCATACATTATAGGAACATCTATTCTATCACCATTTGATATAACTGAGGGTTTTATAACTTTTTTAAAATAATGTAATATAGCTTCATCATGATCCTGTAAACCAATTGAAATGTCCTTTACATTATCATCTTTTCTTGTTGTTATTGTACCTCTATTAATATTAGCTCTATTGTCAGGATTTGGAAAATCTTCAACAGGAAAACCTTCGGCAAAACCTGATTCTAGGTTTTGTCTTAGTCTATTATACCCCTTTGCAGGTATTGGTCTTCTTGGATTAATTCTTCTTTCTAACATTATGTAATTAATTTATTAGCTATTCCTCCATCTACTTTTATAGTTGTAGGATATTTACCACCCCTAAGAGGTATTAAATTTAATTTTTCTACTCTTGAAATATGAGTATTTATTATTATTGAAAAACTATCACCAAAATTTGTAGTTTCTGTAGATATAGCATAATCAGAATCTTTCCCTAATATTAATTGGTTTTCTACTCTGCTATCAACTTCATAAAAATTATTTCTAAAAAGAATTAAATCTCCTACTTCGGGCACTAAATTTATATCTCTAAGTTCTTGTTTTAAAAATCTAAAATTTATTACTTGATTTATATCAGGACCAAAATCATCAGATGACCATGCTTGATCTGTTCTATCAAATAAACCTGCTAGTTTTAATGGTTCATAATAATTTTTACCTGGTGCCTCACCGTAAACATTTACATTAGTTTGTTCTAAAGCAAATTTATAATATGCAACTTCTGTTTGGATAATGTCATTTACAAGTTCTTTACTTATATTTTTAAATAATGATACATCTCTTTTTCCTCCAAATAAAGCCATTATTTACGTCTTAAAGTGTCTAATTTATATTTAAAACTTTTTACACCTGGTACTCTTAAATCTGTTTCACTTCTGTCTGAAGTTAAAATATCATTTTTAATTTGTTGGAGATTTTGTTTTGAATCTACTCGTGTTACAAATTTTATAATGACTAAAGTGTATTCTATACCTTCTCTTTGAGGAAATTCTGGAGGTGTAATATTACGAACAGTAGTAATACTTCTTACAGCACGAATTGAATCTAATATATCTGTAATAGGAATTTTTCTATCAGATAATATTTCTGCTTGAATTTCAAAAGTATTTAACATTTCTGTTAATATGTTTGTTAATTTAATCATTATCCTATATAAATTGGGTATGGAACCTTATAGAAGGTTTCTTGAGTTAATTGAGCTTCTTGGTTTTGTCTTTCAAGTTGTTTTACTCTAGTTGTTTCTTCTAAAAATGCTTTTAATTCTTCAATTAAAGCTGTTTTTTCTGCAACTGCTTCACTTAATAATCTTTGGTAATCTAAAGTTGTTGTATCACCTGGAATTGGAACATTTTGATATTTACCTCTTACACTACCTAACATTTCTTTAGCTAATGCTAAAGCATATCTACGAATCCATTGTCTTCCAGGTTCATTAATAAGTTTATATGTTGGGTTAGTATAAGGAACATTTGACATATTAGTTATACCACCTGTTGTATCTTTAACAGGATTATTAGCTACTGATTTTAAAACATATTCATAATGTAAAGTATAATCAGAAGTGGGTATTGGAAATAATTTTAAATATCTATTATTTTCTACATCAAAATGATATGCTGATTTTCTAATACTATCATTTAATTCAATAGCTTGAATTTTTAAGATATCAAAATACATAGGCATTAACATAAAATTAACACCTGGTGAATAATTTCCAAATCCAAAAGTTTGCATTAATGATTGAATTCCTGTACCTGTACCTGCATAAGGGTCAAAATATCTATTAATAGCGGCAGGAGTATAATGGTAAACTCTTTTTAAATAAACTGCTTCTGAACCACTTATAGTTGAACCTACATCAGTTATCAAATCATATCTTTGTTGACCTCGTTTTACAGATAAAGAACCTGTTTCTAATTTATAATTTCCTCCAGCTCCATCAGTTTCACTACCATATTGTTCAGCAATATTAATTGTATTACCTAAATTAGGAGCAACTTTACTATCATTTAAATTTGAACCTGTAGGAGTACCTTCTAATGTATGAAAGCTGTTAATTATCTGAAAATGGTAGAGTTGGGAACCATATTCGTTAATTGCTTCTTCAAAACAAGTAAATAAATTTATTGCTTGTAGTTCAATATCTACAAGAGGATATCCTAAACGTCGTGCACACCAATCTGCAACTTTATCTGCATCAGATTGGAATTGGGTGTCTGTATCGTAAAATCCAAAGGGTGTATCTCCTGGAAAGAATGATGATGAGCCGGGCCATATAGGAATGTTTGCCATAATTTAGTAGGTTTGTTCCTATATAAATATAAATAAATAGTAGAACCTTTTAATTATTCTTAGAAATTATCAATTGAAAGTTGGTCTTCTAAGGAAGCATTAGGATGAGTTAAATATAAATTTATACCTGAAGCGGGGGGAGTCATTTCATTAAATAGTTTTGTTGTTATAGATACATCATTTGTTCTTAATTGGTAACCATGTCCTGGAATAAAATTACCAATACTATTAAAGTTAAACGTTGGCCAAAAAATGTTACCTAAATAATTTTTAACAATTACAAGGTCTTCAAAATTATGACCAAAACCTCCTGCACTTTCAAATTCGTCAATTACATTTCTTTCATCAAATCTATTATAACTTATCATATTCCAACCATCGCTAAGTGTATAAGTAAAATTATCTAATTCAGCTGAATATTTTGGTATAGTTCCATATAAGTTTTGGAATGTCTCATCTGACCCATCAAATGTAGAGTCTTTAAAAACTCTCCATCTTCTTTTTAATCTATTAGCATCTCCTTTTAATTTAATTTGATAACCTTGGCCTACTTCAAAGTTTCCAATTCCATTAAACTTAAATTCAGGGAAATATGCTTGACCATCATTATTTTTTATTAAAACTATATATCTATCTAAGTCCGCATCCATTTTATTGCTACTAGGAAAATCTTGTGTTTGATAAAAAAGAGCATATAATTGTTCTCTTACACTACCTGCATAGGGATGAGGATAACCAATCATAAACCAACCTTCAGGAAAATCATATTCAATGGGGTGTTCAAAAAAATCAGGAAGTGTATAAGTTTGAGTATCTATTTGAACATCTTGTTCTCTATTATATTTAAATTGAATTTCATTTATTGCTAATTTAGATGTATCAAAACTAGTTCCTGTAGAAATATAGTTTACTTCTGTAATTATTAGTTTAAAATATCTTTTAAAAGTGGTATCAAAAGTTAATGAACCTTTCTGGGTTCCAAAATTAGTATTAGTTACATTAGTTAATGGAATATTAAAATTAATACCATCATCTGAAGTTAAAAGAAATACAGTTTTAGGAATATAAGCAATATTTAAAGATATATCAAGTAAAGAATAAATAATTATGTTATTTACTAAAAATTTATCTCCTAAATCAAAAATAATTTCTGCAGAATTTTCACTATTAATATTAGTAAAAATTAAATTTTTATTTAAAATTTCATCAAAACTTAAACCTAAAATATTAGTAAGTGAAATTGTTCCTTGAATAAAAAATTCATCTACTAATAAACTAACATCACCTGAGGTAGGAGCTGGATTTGTTGTAATAGTAGCATTAGATAAAATAGTAGGTGTAATTGATGAAGATAATAATGGATCTACATTAGTTCGTATATGTTCTCCTACAACATCTGATGGTGTATTGCTAAATGTATCTTGTAATGTTAATCCCATATTATATTACTATTCTTAATGTTCCACAATTTACATTACTTGTTGAACTATCATTTTGGCTTCCTGAAATCCACACTGAACCTGTAGGTAAACCTACTGGGGAAGTTGGTAGATTACTTAATTGTAAAGAACCAAATGAAGCTGTTGTTATTAAACTACCACTTATATTACCTGAGGATGTTATATGCGATGTGGTTCTTAAATTTCCATTAATTTTTATATTTTGATTACCATTATCAGATATAGATAATATATTAATATTATTATATCCTATTTGTAAATCACTAGTATCATCATAAATAAATCCATTATTACCTGTTGGGGTACCAAAATGAATTCTATTAGTATTTGGTTCATTAGTTGATATTTGTATAGATCCAAAAGTACCTTCAGCACTAGCACTTATATTATTAGATGCAGTTACATTCATAGTTGAAATGTACGTGTCTGCTTTAAAATGATTATAAGCTCGTGTTTCACCACTTTCACTTACTGAAAATAATCTAGGACCACCTGTTGTAACAGCTGTATTACTTTCAATTAAAAATTTAGCATCACCTCTTACTTGATCAGCATCTAAAAGTATAGCAAAACTACCTGATCCTTTTTGAGTAAGGGTACCCATTCCAAATTCAGATCCTGAAACTGATGCATTTTCTGCTCTAAGAATTGTAGATCCAACTCCCCCAGGTTTTGCAGATACAGCTACAAATCCTTGATTTCCATCAGCATTAGAACTAATTTGTACAGGTCCTGTTCCACTTGTATCTACCCCTAAGTTAATTTCTCTAAAACTACCTGATGCTGCTCTTAAATTAGTTAATTCACTACCTGATTTAAATTCTATTTCTTTTGTTGTAGGATTTACTGTTAATCTTGCTTGTTCTATTGAACTTGAATCTACAGTACTACCACTATAGAAGAAAATAGTACCCCTATCCATATGGATATCTTTAATAGGTCTATCAGGATCTCCTAAAGATAAATCATGACTAAGTTCTCCTAAAATTTTTCCTCTTACTACTAAATCACTTTCTATATTTACTTGTTTTTTAAAGGCAGAAGGAGGATTGATTATAAGTGAAGTAGGTGAACTAATAGTATTAGTTGTTATTTCACTAAAAGTATTAGTTGAAGATCCACCACAACTAGATGTATAAAAAAGACAACCTGTTCCTTCATCCCAATATACTGAATTAGCTTGGGAACAATCAACAGATTGTGAAGGTAAATTAGGAAAACATAATCCAGAACCTATTTCTGATTTTTGGATAGTAAATGATCTAGTAACTGGTGTAATTTCAGCTACACCTACAAGATTATTAGAATTATGACTACCTGAAAATTCTATTGTATAATATTTTGATAAAGGATTTCCATTTTCATTATTAAATGTTTCTATTGATGCAGTTTTGGAAGTATCTGAAGAATTAATTGTAGTTGTGCCTTTAAAAGTACCAGGATGAAAAGCAAAATTATTAAATATAAGATCATTCTCATACAGGTTTTCAGGAATTTCTTCTCCTTCTAAAGGGGAATATATAGAAACATATTCAGGATTATATTGGGTTTCAGTACCCTCAGTAATTTCAGTAGCTTGGTATAAATCAAATTTAAATATTGGTAACAAACCTCCACCATTCAAAATGGAA
>CAACVC010000327.1_pt1 | contig 10839 bp, 13 predicted proteins | sample 2381761 | NCBI WGS metagenome assembly CAACVC01 (sample SAMEA5211966, study PRJEB30684) | marine metagenome | biome: Marine; feature: Epipelagic; material: Water | collected 2015-10-15 | depth 45 m
CGTAAAGCTCCTTATTGGCTCTTTGGCTCTCGGTTGCACTATAGTCATCATCACGTTCATCTTAGGATCTTCTATATTGAATTCTGCTATAGCTCCTAAAGCGTATGTTGATAGTTGAGGATTGTAATTGTCTGGACTGACAGGCCATGTGCCTGTCTTTAAATCTATAACTTCTATGATGTCTTTGCCCACCAGGATAATATCGGCAGTACCATATAATTCTTGGTTTATTTCTGTTACATAAACTTTACGCTCAATGTATTTTTCTGCTTCTAATTCTTTTTCTCTTTTATTGACATAATCTGTATAAAACTTCGCCCAATCACAATGCTCTTGCTCAATGTTGATTTCCACATCTTCAACCATCATGGTTTTGCCTAACCAATAATCTTCTACTTTCAGATTATCAATACGATCTTTCAAAATCGTTTCAGATATTTCGTGTACCGCAGTACCAAGATGTGCAGCAAAGTTAGCTTTAGGTTGTTCAACTTCTTGAGCTAAAGAACTCCAACCAGTACAGCCACCTAAATCTCTAAATAAACTAGAAGGCGGATGCTTTGAGTGTTGCGCCATTAATATTGCCTGTTCAGTATTTTTGTTATTCTCTATCGATGAAGTTCTCACTTTCTATTTTCTCCACATCTTTCATGTCGTACAAGACCTTGCCAGATATTTTATAGTACGGACATCCTTTTCCTGCAAGTCTTTGATTTGCCAGCGTCCTACTTGATCTCTTCCAACGCTTTGCCAATTCTTTAGCCGTGATAAATTTCTTATCGTCATTCATAATTTTTCTTATTTGTTAAATTTTCCTTCCAAGTGATATAATTAAAACATAAATTATATGAAAGAGCAAAGAATGTGTTTTCGTGACCAACTAAAGATGGATGGCTTGTCCACTTCATTAGAGGACTCTCCGTGTATTTCAATATGTTCAACAACCTACGGTTTACAAGATACTTGCATCTGTGGAAGAAATTTGAAACAGATAAGTTCTTGGAATTCATACGATACTGTTACTAAGAAAAAGATAGTGATGCAGGCAATACAAAACAAAGATGCCTTCCCTCGTCAAAAACTTACTTTTTTGGCTGATGATCATAATATTTCTTTTGAAAAGGCTAAACAAATCTTCGTTACTGGAAAGTCTTAGGAAGTCGGACATCTGAGAGAATTTCGTTTCCGATTTTCTCTATGTTTTCCTTACTCGTTTTATCTTCAATATGTTGATAACGCTTCATCATACTAAGCGATTGATGTCCCATAAGCTCACCAGTCTGTAAAAAATCTACACTTGCGCTATTTGCAACAGTTCCAAAAGAATGACGGAGATCATGCAGTCTAATTTTGTCTATGTTTGGTGCAAATTCCTTACAAGCTAATTTCACGCTGTTCCAGAGCCTTTTAGGGTTTTTGATACCAAATATTGTTTTTTTCTTTTTCTTGCCTTGTAGAGCTTGTATGACGCTCCGACTTTGAGAATTCAACCAAATTTTTCTAGTTTTACCATCTTTATCGGTTTTATGTTCTTTTAGCTCAATATAATCGCCATGCCAGTCATCCCATGTAGCACGAGCTAGTTCTGACTTCCTTGCACCAGTAAATATTAAAAGCAAAATAAAACTTACTGAGTGCAATAAAGAGTTATCTTCTTCCAATCTTCTAAATAATTCTTGGAATATTAAAATCTTTTCTTCTGGCGAATAAAATCTTTCTCGTTTTACTTCTGCGTGCTTCTTGATTCTACTAGCTGGATTGGTTTCCAAGTATTCGTAATCAATCGCAATCTCAAAGACAGTCTTTAAAATAGTCAGACAACGATTGGCAGTATATTTAGATCTTAAACTGAGTTCGTCAAACCAAGACTTAACATCTCCTCTGCTGATTGTATCTATTGGTAAATGACCAAAGCCAGGCTTGATGTCTTTCTCGTACAAACGCACGTACTCTTGAATGGTCTTTCTGTTATTCATTTCCAACTGTTGTTGATACTTAGCAAAGACATAATCTGTCGTTGGTGTCTGCTTGTCGTTCTTAGCCAAAGGATCAAAGCTAGTATCAAGCAACATCTTGGCTTGTAGTTCACTTGCTATCTTGCGTACTGTTTGTATTGGCATACCGCCATGACCAATCTTCATGTTTCTGCGTTTGCCATTGATAGTATATTTAAGATAGTAGCTGATTTGTTTCTGACCTTTGCTATTAGTCCAGGCTACTTGTTTGATGCTTTGGTTAAGTTTGTCTGAGGTTATCTTTTTCATACTACACCAAGTAAATTTCTAAGTTCCAAACGAACGCAAGGATAATGCCAAGCAGTAATAAAATGATTAAGTCTTTAGGTTCTCTCATTGTTTTCTCCTAACTTTCTGTGTCTGTAATCATTCAAAATAATTACTCCTGCATCTCTTAAAGTTCTTTCCTCTAATACTTTTTTTATGATGGCTTCTTTAACCTTTGGATCAGAATAATCTGTCATTATTTTCTCCTAGCTTTTTCTAATCTGTAATCATTTAAAATGATTACGCCTTTAGCTCTTAAAGAATCTTCTTTAAGAGTTTGTTCAATCATTCTGTCTGTGTAATCTGTCATGCTTTCTCCTTTGTATAAACAAAGCGTACTAGATTAAAAGTGATAAAGCAAGCACTTAAATGATAAAGGGTTTACTTTTGATAAAAAACGTGATACTATTGTTTTTATTATTTAAAAAAGGAGAATTATTAAATGATACAAACATTCTATTTTTATCACGATGACATAAAAACTGGATTGCGTGGCGAAGGTTGCGGTTATCGAAAATGCTATGTCAAAAGCATAGGTCCCAAATGGGTAAGGTTAAAATTTTCTAAAGATGGTAATTTTAGAAAAATTGCCAGAAGAAAATGGGAAGCCATTAAAGAGCAAAAAGTCTTTATGACTTGGGATGACCATGTCCAAAAAATAAAGGAGGTTGCTAATGGCTAGAGATAAACAAAAAAGTAAAGTCTATAAGTGGGAAAGAAATTTCTATAAAAGCGATAGGCTGTTTAGGAAAAATTGTATTGTTAAACAGCATAAGCGTTTGAATAAAAAGTTTTTTCGTTCCTTTGGAAGAGGAGTCACTTTGAACATAACCAATGGTTATTATCGTTGTCATGCTGTGAGCTCTACAAAAACCATAACGCTAAGAAATCAATTTGGTTTGAACTATGCAATTCTGCTTCATGAGTGGGCTCACATATTGGCTTACGAATACTATGACAAAAACCATAGCTTAGAAAGTCATGGCCCTGAGTTCGTTTCGATTTATATGAATTTATTAAATACATATCTAGATATAGATATAAAAGAAATGACTCGAAAAGCTAGAGAAATGAATATTGACTTTATTAGTCCAACAAAAACCAAAGCTGCATTGAAGTTAAACAAAAGCAACAAGCCTTTCAGTCCTGTAGATAGAGAGTTGTTAAAAGAAAGTTTTAATTCAACAACTTGATTGCTTCATAAAGGCTCTCTTTTGAATCTACGTTTTTCATAAGAGAGTCTTTAAAAGTTACTTTGGTTCTTTTGCTGTTCTCAAATATTTTAAATATTATCGTGTTGTATTCCAGACAGTAAAAAGCATAAAGATCAACCATGCCTTGTTTGTAATCTCTGATTTTGGTATTAGAACCTCTACGCATATCAAAGCACCAATTAACTCTTTTGTGAGTTTTGTGGCACATTTTTTTTAAAGCAGCAGTTTTTACCTGGCACTTGTACATGATGTCATCTATTTCAAAGATTATGTCGGCATGACTGCCATGTGGGAGAACGTGAACTGTATCGCTTTCTAAGCTCAGAAAACTAGCCACAGCGTACTCGCCTGCACGACCTGTTCTTTCTGTAGCTCTGGACATTTTATTCTGTCATTGATTGTTCTTGTTCTTGATTTGTAAGTTCTCTTTGAGGATCTGTTATTGATATTATGTATGCTATTCTTCTTATAGCATCGTTTGAATTAACACCTTGTTTGCCTAACTCAACCAATAACTCAACAGAATTTTTTTGCGTAAATATGTTTGCTAACTGTTTTATTGCTTTTTGTTCAAGTAACTCTGCTGCTTTACCAGCAAATTTAACTCTCCACATAAAAGATCCTATTTGAGCTATATCTCTAGGCACAAATCTAGGATCTATCGGAGAACTTGGATTATCAACATTTGCAAGTCTAGCTGTTCTTTTTAATCCTTCGCTAAAAGTTCTCCAGCCTAATAATAAATTATTTTCATTGACTCCTTGTGCTTCGGCAACTCCTTTTAAAACTTGATTAAAATTGTTTTTTTGTGCAGAAGTTCCAGATAAGGCTTTATATAAATTAAAACCAGATTTTAAACTTTCTCCTTTAGGCTTCATAACAAATGCTTTTTCTACTGCATTTTCTATATAAGTTCTTGCCATTAATGGAAAAGTTTCCTTATTGGTTTTATTTAAAACTTTATATGTAGCTTTAATATCAGACACGCTGTTTTTTTCTGGGTTAAATATAAATTCTTTAATTTTAGAAGGAGTAATATTATTTTTTAATAATACCTCTAAGTTATCTTCTACTGGCTTAACTAAATCGTCACTTAGTCTTGCAAAAGTATCTTTAGCGTTTGCATAAGATGAATTTGTTTTTAAAATATCATTAAGATCATCCAATAAACCGCCTTCTTCAGAGCTAAATATTCTTCGTGCATCTTTATCTAAAAATCTTTCTTTGGGTAAATTAGGAGATGCAAAAGAATCATCAATTTTTTGTCTAAACTCTTTTAGGGAAGAATCTAGTTTATTAATATTTGTTTCTGGAATTATTGTATCGTCATCTAATTTTTCTTTTGTAAGTCTAGTTTTCAAGCGTTTAAGTTGAGCAATAGTTGGAGAACCGCTTGGTAAATTTAATATTTCTTCATCCACTCTGTTTATTAACTGGGATATACTTGATTCATCAACAAATTCTTCATTTGATATTTTATAACCTGCTTCTTGTGATTTTAATTTTCTATCTTTTCTTGCTTCTGTAAGTGCTTTATTAGTTGTTGTTTTTATGTCTTTAAAAGCACCTCTTAAAGAATCTGGTTTTTTAGAAATTTCGTCTAACAATCTGTCTACTGTTTTGTTTAATTGTTCTGGCCTATTCTTTATGTAGTTATACATAATTTGTCCGCCTTTTTCTGTGCCATAAACAGTTTCTCCTAATTTTTGGATTATTCTATTATCAATTAATTCTGGAGCTGTAAGGTTTATTCCTTGCTCTTTTAATTTTTTTTCTAATTGCATAGCCAATGCTATTTCTGCATCATCTACGCCTTTTAACGCTTGATTTGCGATTTTTGCTGCTCTGCTTGGAGAAGTTGCATATCCTAAAGCTAAAGCTGTAGAAAGAGTTATTGGAACTTGCGCCCAAACAGGTGCGTTCATAATTTCTGCTGTTTCTTGAGCAGCACCAGCACCAGTTCCTATTGTAGCAACTTGTCCAATGGCTCTTGGCGTTCTAGCAAAAATACCGCCAGGCGCAGTAAATTCTGCGATTGTTTCAGCATATCCACCAGCAGTTGTTTGAGGATCGTATTCTCTTAAACCTTCTGGCACAAGGCCCATAATGTCTTGATATGTAGGCGTTCTAGTTAAAAGTCCAGGCATACCCAATATAGGTGGATTTTTTTGCCTAAATTCTTCTAAAACATTAGCTGGCGTACTCATTCCAGGAATTTTTCTCATAAGATAATCTATACCTTGTCCTGCCATGCTTGGTAAAGCTAAAGTTCCAGCAGTTCCTTTTGCCGTTCCTTTTGTAGCACTTACACCAACATCTTTAGCTACATCAAGTGCAGATAAATCTTCTGGCTGTGCTGTTTGGTTAAAGTTTTGTTTTATATAATCTTTTGCTTTTGCAGTTGCTTCTGCTTGCTTGCCTTGTTCGCCTTCAATTTCTAAAATTGTTTTGTTAGGCAGTTCAAATTCATATATTACTTTTGACATTATAAGTTTTATAAAGGAATTCTAATTCTTGGAACATCATCATTTTGATTATTGTTTGATTGCGGTTGAACTTGTTTAAAAGGATTTATAAAAGTATTAATGTCAGGTAAGTTATTAATTTGATTCATTAAATTTTGATTATCTGGATTTAATTTTCTTATATAGTTTATATCTGTCATTAATTCTTCTGAAAGTCTATTAGCAACATCTTCTAACACAGCCGATCTACCTCTAGCTCCTACACCCCCACTAACTATTCTTAGCGCATTTTCATAATCTTTATCAGACAAACCTCTACCAGTTTGTCCTCTTGCAGCAGCAAATAGATAAGCTAAATCTCTAACTCTACTTTCTGTAACACCTGTTCTTTGAGATACTTCTTGTATTCGTGTATTAAAATCTGTACCTTCTACAGAAAGTCCTTGCATTGCTGATTGAAAGGCTTGATTATCTGTATCTTTTAAGAAATTACCTGCTGTATCAATGTTTTGAACAACGCTATCAACAAATTGTGCTACACCACCTACAGCTAGTGCAGATGCAGGATCTTCAGAAAATTTATTAGCTAATCCTTGAGTGGCTGAAATAATTTTATTTGTAGCTTTATGTTGAGTTAATAAATCATCAAATATTGTACTTTTTCCTGCTGGTCTTGTTGTAGGACTAGCTAAATTAGCTATTTGATAGCCTTTACCTTCAGCTTCTTTTATTCCTTCCACATTACTTCTTAAAATTGTGCCAATTTGTTTGCCATTATCTAAAATACTAAACCTAGTAGAAGAATCAGTTGTTGGTTTTCCTCTTACGTCAGGAAGAACTCTTTCACCTGTATCTGCAAAATAATTAAACCCATCAGCACCTTTTATTATTTTTCTTTCTGAAGCTGTACCATATTGAGTTTTAAAAGCTGCATCTGGCCCATAAACGCCATATATTCTTTGAATATCTTCTGGCAAACTAGCAATTAATTCTTGTTTTCTTAACGCTTCTTGTCTTTGTCTATCAACTTCTGCTTGTTGTCTCATAACCTGTGATCTTTCTAAAGCACGACCAGCAACATCTCTACCAGCAAACGCATCACTTAGAGCAGATAACATAAAACCAATACGTTGATTTCTGTTCATGCCACTTGCGTTTGCGTTTGTGCTTGGTTGTTGATAGTTTTCTTGGCTAATAGTAAAAGGCTGTTGTTGTTGATTGCCAAGCAAGTTAAAAGCAGTTGGATTGTTAGGATCAAATATACTAGCCATAATTAATATCCTGCGAGTAAGCTAGTAAATGCTGGTGAAGTTGATGTAGGACTGCTTGCAACTGGTGGTGGAGTGAAAGTAGCGGTACTACCAACACCTAATGTACTAGGATTAACCATACCACCTGTAAAGGCAGCAGCAGCCAAGCCTGCACCAGTAGCTAAAATATCACCCAGACCAGTTTCTTTTTGTTGTCTTTGTGAAATAACCGCAGGAGATATTTGTCCTGAAGCTGCTTGTAAAAGTCCTAATTGATAAGCAGGGAAACCAAGTTCTCTTTCAAACTCAGCTCGTTGTGCTTGCAATCTAGCTTGTTCTAATTGTTGTTGTTGTCCACCGATACCAGATAATAAACCAAGCGTACGATATTGTTCGCCTAACTCACCGCCTAATAAACCAGCTTGTTGTTCTCTGGCTCTTAGTTCTAAGTTTGCTTGATTGATTGCTGCTTGTTGCCTACGAGCTGCATCTCTTTCAGCCATGCCTAACGCTTGACCAAACCCTGCTGAACGTAAGCCAGCAATTGTTTGTGCTGCTTCTTCAGCAAATGGTCTAGTCGCTTCTGATTCTAATATAGCAGAACGACTACCACCAAATGCACCAGCTCTTATTGCTCTGGATTGCGCTCTTTGTTGTTCTATGTCTTGTCGTCTTTGAATATCTGCTAATGCAGGCTCTAAGACTTGTTCTGTGTAAGGATCTTGATAGCGAGCTATGTCGGTATCTAGTAAAGATGCAGCTTGCACGGTAGGTGTGCCTTGTCTTGCTAAAGCAGCTAAGTTACTTCTAGGATCAAGATCCATAGCTTGACCAAATAATCCTCTAGTTGCTTGCATAGCTTGTAATTGGTCTGGTGTTAAACCAGCAACCATTTCGCCTGTGTATGGCTGAAAAGGTATATCAGCAGCTTCTAATCCTCGCCTAGATGCTTCTGTATAAAGATCTTGTAGATAATCAGGTACTTCTGATGTTTGTGTTGTTGCGCCTTTACTCATAATTCTTTTCTAATCATATACTCTCGTTCAAAACCGAGATGTTCAATCTTACGAAGCCAACCTTTACGACCACCACCATATAATCTTTTTATACCAATGGCTTTAGCAAAAGTTTCAATAGAAGCTAAGATTGCTTCTAGTTCTTCGTATTTGCCACCACAAAATAATAAATTCATTACTTTGTGCTGTGGATAAGTAACAATCTCAGTTATAAAGGCTGATTCCTTACCTGGCCACAGATGGAAAAATCCATGTCTTATTTTATCTTCTATGTCGTCTATTGTATAGGAATCTTGATGTTTTAAAGCAGGCTCAATAAATTGCTTGCAATAATCCCATTGCAGTTCCCAATCTTCTTTTTTAATCACCCTTTGCATATTCAACTAAACTAACAAAAACATTTATATTAGCGTGGCTAACTTGTATTTTAAGTATCTGTCCAGATGTTAAAACTAAATCTCTACTTAATAATTCTTCTGTTGCATGAGCGGTTATATTTTTTTGTTTAAAAATATAAAAATTACTAGCTCCAGTAGTAACTGTTAAATCTATATTAGTTTGTTGATTGCCATCATCAGCTACTAAAATAGACTCAATAATTGCAAAATCAAAGTCTGTACCGCTTGGTGCGGTGTAAATTGTTTCCAAAGAAGAAGTGCCAGTTACGTCAAGTTGAGCATTAGTTACAAGTTGAATATATTGATTTTTACTAGCAGGATCTATCATCTACGACCTCTAGGTTGCACATCTAATCTAATCTTACCAACTTGAAAGTCTTGCGTAACATCGCCTTCTATTTTCATCTGCACTTGTCTAGCAGAAAATCTAGCATCGGTATAACCATCAGCATTAAAAGAAAAACTACCAAAGTCTGTATCTGCACCTAATGGTGTAAAACGACCAGTAAAACTTAAAGTTATTGCTGGCAAACTTGTAGTTTCTTCATCAGGTAAGATTTGATTTACTTGTGCAACACGATCCCCATTACCTATTTCTAATGGGCCTGTAAGACAAAAAGGTTTTCTTGTTCCCAATCCTGGTGAATTAAACAAAGCTCTTTTATCGTGTTCATAAACAAAGCCACTAGAATCGCAAGCTATTGGATTGTTAAAGACACCTTGATCTATCCAACAACCTCTATCCAATGTACCGATAGACCAAACATTATCTAAGTAATTCCAAATAATATATTTGTTTGGCGTTAGTTGATCTACGTCTCCTACTGGAAAAAACCACCAGATTTCGTTGTAGTCAATGTTGTGTGCGCCAAAGGTAGCTTGTTGAGTGTTTTGTTGTAAGTTGTCAAAAATAAAATCATGGACATCTGATTTAAGTTCTCTAACTCTACCATCGTAAGTAAAGAAAGAGTTTTCACTTATCCATGATAAAAAGCCACCAGAAGATATGATTGATCTTGGACTGATTGCTTTACAATTTACCCCAGCATCTTGTATGCCATAAACAAACGGACTACCTGTGTAGTACAGCTTGTTTATACCAACATCGGTAAAAATAATAATATCGTTACCAAACTTGACTGCGTAATTTGCTTGACCGCCTGTAGCTATTTGTAAATCACCAGCAGTATTTCTAGCAGAAGATGTCCAAGTAGTATTATCTTCTCTATCAGACCAAGCTATCTTACGAGGATCGCCACCAGAACCTATAGCTATTAAATGTCTTTCATTACTAACAATAACTGCTTGACACCCAGTTGGTGCATTGGTTACTGCGGTAGCTATAGTATCTGGACTGCCACTACCAGCATCAGGTCGCCATTGATATATCTTGCCATCGCCTGCAAAACAAAATATTAAATGTTCACCCCAGTTGGCAAACGAAAAACTTTTAGTATCAAAGTTTATTCCAGAAGTGCTTCGTTCATCTCCCCAATCTTCTACGCCATAGTGATATGCGCCATAACCAGTTGAAGTAATAACATCGTCACCAACAAAACCAGAAGGGGTAATGTCATACCAAGTGCCATTATAAAAAACATTTACGCCAGCTCTAGTGCCAATAGCTAAGACTTCTTCACCATCATTGGTTTTATAAGAATACATACCTATTGGAACTGCTGGTTGAATAACTCTTGAAGCAGATGAAGTTGCAGCAGATGTACCAGTACCAGTTGTAGCGACAGTAAATGTCGTGGTTGAAGGTACAGTTGCTACTGTAAAAGTTGTGTTGATTTGATTAGCAGTAATGCCCCCTGTAGCTACAAAATCTTCTAAAACGACTGTATCGCCAACAAGCAAGTTATGTACCACAGTTGCAGTAACAGTTATGTTTGAGCTTGATGAAGCAGTTGTAACTGTGCCACTAAAAAATGTGCCAACTGGATTTTGTCTAAAAAATGTCCAACCGCCTAAAGGTTTTAAATAACCATTTTCAAAACGTACTAAATCGCCATCAACAAAACGACCTTTATTGGCATAGTCTGTGCCATTTTTTATTATTCCTGCTGGGGGTGTTATTTGTACTAACGCCATGACTTATCCTAAAGTTAAGCCGTTCTTTTCCACATATAAACGACTATGTAAGGTTGAATTGTACTTACTGTAGATATTAATGGCGGTGCAATAGACGGCACAGCGATTGGCGCAAATTCT
>CAACVC010000328.1_pt1 | contig 10837 bp, 11 predicted proteins | sample 2381761 | NCBI WGS metagenome assembly CAACVC01 (sample SAMEA5211966, study PRJEB30684) | marine metagenome | biome: Marine; feature: Epipelagic; material: Water | collected 2015-10-15 | depth 45 m
ACTTAAAAAATGTAGATACTACGAAACAACCTATGTTTCTTGGAGAGGATTTAGCTCTTCAAAGATATGATAGATTCAAATACCCTAAGTTTTTCGACCTATGGCGAAAGCAAGAAGAATATCACTGGTTACCTGAAGAAGTATCTTTAACTAAAGATCGTAATGATTATGAAAACCTAACCGATACTGAAAGATTTATTTTTAATAGTAATCTTAAATGGCAAACTATGACTGATAGTATGCTATCTAGAAGTATTCATAATATTAAGAACTATGTAACTAACCCTGAGTTAGAAATATGCATGACTAGCTGGGCTAGATTTGAAACTATTCATAGTTATTCTTATACATATACGTTGCAAAATATTGCGAAAGATACTACAGCTTTCTTCGACTCTATATTAGAAGATAAAGAGATTACTAGAAGAGCTGCTGAAATTAGCGGAGCTTATAATACATTACTCGGTGATGATAAAGGAGATATTAAGCAAAGAATTTTTAATGCAGTTATTTCAACGCAGATTACTGAAGGGTTAGCGTTCTATGTATCATTTGCTTGTTCTTACTTTTTTGGTTATAAAGGTAAGATGGAAGGTAATGCTAAAATTATCGGTCTTATTGCAAGAGATGAAAACTTACATGCTGCTATTACGCAAAATATTATCAAGTATTGGAGAGAAAATAAAGATGAAGGTTTCCAGAAAGTTGTAAAAGATAATGAGCAAAAGATTTATGACATGTATGGTCTAGCAGTAGAGAATGAAAAAAAGTGGGCTGAATATCTCTTCTCAAATGGTTCGTTGTTAGGTTTAAATGCAGAAATGTTAAACGGTTATATCGAATGGTTAGCTAATACAAGATTACGTTCTCTTGGGTATGATAAAATCTTTGATCAAACAACAAACCCTATTGGTGGGTGGTTAAATGGTTATTCAGATAGTTCTAAAGTGCAAGTAGCTCCTCAAGAAACCGAAATTAGTTCTTATAAAATAGGTGCAAGAGATACAGAAATAGATGAAGAAGCATTTGATGATTTTGATCTTTAATATAAATATTATATATGGCAAATTACATTCAAGCAATTAAAACAAAACTAACAGGTCAGCGAAATATTGAAATCGCTGATTTAGAAATATATCTAAGTAACCCAGTTGCAATTGGGGAACATCCAAATATTGGGGAAGAAATTGAAAAGAAATTAGAAAATATTGATAGTCTTGATTCTAGGATTGATACTATTGATAAGTATTTTACTCCAAAAGAAGTACCTGAAACAGTTGAAACAGAAGTATCATAAGCTATAATATATAGCTATGAAAAAGAAATATATTATTATTGGAGCTGCTGTAGCTATTATTGCATTTTTTGCAATGTGTGGTAAGGCAGAAGCTCAAGAAGTAGAACAAGAAAAAACCTGGAAGGTAGATGTTACTACAGGTTATTATGAAAAGCGCATTTCAGGCGGTCTTTACGGGGCGCAGGATGTGGGCTATTTTAAAGCTTCGACTAAAGCAGGAGACTTTGCTGGTCTCTCTTTCGTCGGGGGTTTAGAGTATGTTCATTCTGATGACTATCAGTTGCATTATTCACTTGGTACATATCTAGATACGTTTATCGGTGGTATTGATACCCGGGTTGTAATGCATACCATTGAAGGAGCTGATACTACATTCGAATTGAATGGCGCTTATGACCTTAATTGGTTTGAATCGCTTGATACATCTATTACAGTTGCTGTAGAAGATGGTAGTGAAGTTGGTTCAGAATATGATAGCAAGATTGTTACACCTGCATTAGTTGTATCAAAGACTTTTGTAGTTGGGGATGCAGTTGATGTTACTGTAGGTGCTGAATACGGTCAATCATATGGCCTTGATGATGAGCTCGAGTACACGCACGGTTATGTAAGATTTGATACTTTAGCAAATGACTTACCAGTTTTTGTTCAAGTTAATGCTCTTAAGAATAATCTAGGCGTTGTAAATGATCTTTCATCAGAAGGTACCGATGGTGATTTTGATGTATCTATTACTGCTGGTTTAGCATTTAGCTTCTAAATTAAAGAGGTTTAATTTAAAGGTGTGGCTTAGGTCACGCCTTTTTTTTGCATAAAAAAAGAGCTGACTCCGGAATCAGCTCTTGCGTTTTAACTGTTAGTATTATACTCTAACTTTTTTACTAGGTAGATCTATAAGGTGCTTTACCCCTCTATAGATACCTTCAACAGTATGTTTAGCTACCTTTTTCGATCTTTCTTTAGGATCGTATTCGGCGCCTCTCCAACTTATTTTTCTCATAATTTTCCTTTGGTACGTGTTTTTTAATTCACGCGTTCCTTCAGGGACACTATGTCTCTTACTTCCGTCTCCTTTAAAGAGATCTCTAAAAGAGATGAACGACTCATATATATTTAATCAAATTTTATTGATTTATTTTAAATTTTTATAAATAATAATCTATGAATAAACTAACTACATATAGAGGAGATAACCCAATAAAAATCATCGAAGAAAGCCTTAACGGTTTTCTTAACCTAACACCTGTCTTTCATAATTTGGAAGAAGTATATAGAACAGGAGATCAAGTAAGATTTTCTCAGAGTAAAGATGCTTTGAGTATTCAAATTGATATACCTGGTTGCAAAAAAGACAATCTAGATTTAGATGTCGATTCTGATCAACGAGAAGTTTACATTAAAGGTAAGCGTGGTGTTAAAACCCATGACGGTGAACAAGTACAAACTATGAATAGAAGTTTTTCTATTGGTAAAGAGTATGATCTTAATAAAATTAAGTTTACTTATGAATATGGTGTTTTGGAAGTAAATGTTCCTCGAAGAAAAAAAGAGGAATATATTAAAAAGTATACCATTTAATATAAATAGTTAAAGGTCGGAGCATAACTATAAAACTAAACAGGGGACGGATGGTGGGCATTATCAAAGGCACTATGTGCTTTTTTTATACCATATCTACTGCTGATATTTTATAACCTTCAGTATTACCAATTAAATCTACTGCAGATTGTAATAATACATGGGTATCTCCATTTGTATAATCTGGGCCAGAATAACCTAATATATTATCAGTTGTTGGTAAATATGAATATTGCGGTGTGAGTGTACCGGCAGTAAAGTTCGCCATAGTAAAACATAACTCACCATTTAAAATAACGAAATTAGGGTTACCTGAATCACCATCTTGAAATGTTCCAAAATCGTAAGCAGTTAATAAGGCGGTATCAGTAACAATTCCTGATAAACTCGTAGCTGATAATGCTCCAGATGAAACGGAAAGTGTGGACTTCTCCCCATCGGGAGGTCCCATTATTAAAGTTGGTCCTAAGGGGCCTGTATATTGACCATTACTTGATTTTTGGTCACCAGTCTGATTCACTGACCGAGTTATACTACCTAAACCTACATTATCACCGTTTCCGTGTCTACGTCTACCACCTGTAACTATTGCAGGATATTTATTAGGGGCATAATCATTATGAATTCTCCTTGCTATAGGGTAAACTTTTATATCATTGCCTGAAACTACATCTCTATCTAAATGAATCAATGTACAATCTGTAATTATTTCACTAACTGAACCGCTTAAATCTTCTATTGAATTCGTAAGATCATCAATATCATAAAATGCAGAAATTGATCTAAAATTGGTACCAGTATGGTGGCTATATGGGTTACTAATTCCAGTTGGATTGGAATATGCTTTATAATCATCTAAATCGAAAACTTTATCGATTACTGCTGAGACTGAATTACCCGTAGTGTGATCATTGAAATATACTATATCACCTTCTTCTTTACCAGAGCCGAAAGCTCTCCAATGTTCAGCACATATTGCATGCCTAGGGGTTATTAAAGTAGCATTATTAAACCCTATCCAATGTATTCCAGAAAAATTAAAAGTATCTCTTGCAGTGTAAGCCCAAAAATTTGTATTCCAAGTAGCTCCCTCTGTATCAGGGGTATCACTAAAAAGTTTTAAATGATTAAAATTAGTATACACAGGGTTAGTTGAAATCGCACTAAAAATAGTACTTAATGAAGGTGTAACCATATCTTTTTCTACTTCAACTACATTAAAAGATATAGTTGTGATATTATTATTATTATTAAATCTATTATCTTGATCTCTTAAATTAAATTTAAATTCATAATTACCAGCTGATAAATAAGAACTATAAACTATAACACCATCTTCTAATCCTCTATTTTTATACGCACCTAATGAATATTTAAAATCATCAAGACCTGTTAAAGTTTGAGTCCCGATTCCTGCTTCAAATTGTTGTAATTGGTAATCATTAATAATTTTTCTAGGATTGGTTTTTAATTCTTCAACTAAATTAGATGCACTTAAAGGTAATTTTTTACTAAAAGTTCCACCTCCTAATGTATCAAGTGAAGATATAAATTCTCTAGGATTATTATTTGATTTTGTTTTTAATTCACCTGGACCTGCTGGAGCACCAGGACCTAGTAGTGGTCTTGAATATGATAATCTCGGATAAAATTTTTCATTTATAGAAGTTAAAAATATATCATCTTTAAAAACTGACACAGGTTCTGTTAATAATAACCCATTCGTTAGAAATTTTTTGTTTGCTTTATCTAATAATGAAATTCCAAAACCTAATGAGGTAAGTCTTCCACCGTGTCCGCGTTGTTTAGTTTGAAATTTATCAGTAGATATGGTAACAACTTGCGTACCGGTAAATTCACCAGACAATTGAAACATTTTGGATTTATCAGTTTCATCAAAATTTATTACTGATACCGGATAAGATGTAGTAGATTCTTTAAAATTTTCTTCATTATAGAAAGATACTCTTATTGTAAAATCTTCATCAGGTAAAGATTGTATAAAATTATTACTTACTTCAATGGGTTTTGTATCTTGATAATATAATACATTATTTGGTGAATCAGTTACTTTATCCCCTCCTATATTTCGAGAAACTTCTATACTACCTGGTGAAAATATTGTATTATTTTCACTAATGGTATTTAAAATAAAATCACCGGTGTTAAGATTGAATGGTGAAAAACTTATATCTCCTGAAAATGCTAAACTATTAGTTAAATCCACCCCTATAACATCAGGCATTTGAAACGAATTTAATTTTATGTCTATAAAATTCTCACCTTTTGTTGCAATAGGAAATCTTCTAATTGGATTGACTAGATTTGATTTTAATCTATTAAGATCATTTAATGTAGGAGGAATAGCCATTTTTTAGACTTTTTATAAGGTTGAAAGACTAATTTTTAAAGTACCTGAATCATTCCATACAACACCTTTTATATTAGGATTAGAAGTAGGTAATATATCTGCGCTTAAAAATAATGTATTAGTATGTAACATATTTGAAGATACTGTTTGCATACTCGTACCACCTATAATACTACTATTTTGATGGCCTGATAATATAGTATTATTAGAACCACCTAATATAGACCCTCCTATTGATGTATCAGTAGAAAGCCCGCCAGGTTGGTTTTGTATAACATTGCTGCACCCACCAATTATTGTCCCACCTAAAGCACAAGCTATATTTGCGTTACCGTTAATTACTGTGGAAAAAGTATTCCTAGCTTCATTACCGGTCCCCATACCTAAGGCAGCTATCTTACCACCACCTATCACTACAGTATTAAGACCATAAAAAGAACTATTTTTAGTTTTAGCATACGACCCTGATTTACTACCATTAGATCCTATTATAACATTTGAAACGCCGTATGCTCTGTTACTAGCACCACCAATTATAGTAGAGCAAGTAGTATAATAACCACTAGATTCACATGAAATTATATTATTAGAACCTCCAGCTATGAAATTAAATATATTACTAGTCCCAGAAATTGAAGAACAATTAGTTCCAACTAAAGCATTAAACCCTGGACCGTCTGCTAATGTACTGTTTTGACTTGCAAATATACCACCACTAGAAACATTATCACATATTTTATTTCCTAAACCACCTACAATTACACTATTATTAGGAAATTGACCACCATTATTATTGATGGTATTTGTATGTCCAAATAAAATACCACTATCACACGCTGATAGACTATGATTACAACCCCCTACGATACCAGATCTACCATTACCACCGGCTAAAGCAGGGTCGCAAACTGCGCTATTATTAAAACCTTCAAAACAATTAGTAATAGGTTTTAAACCTGAAATACTAGTTTTAAGAGTTTGATTTTTTTGATAAAGTAAGAAACTTTCATCACCTGTTAAAGTTGCTGCGTCCGATAAACAATTTATTGTTATTAACCCCATAATATTATTATTTATAAAAGGAACTAGCATATAATAGATTGATGCAGACATTTTTACCTTATGGATCATTTAAAGAATCAGCTAAGGCTGTAGATTATAGAAGGCTTGGTAAACAGCGAGTAGAGGTCTTACAATTATTAAATAGTATAAAAAAACTTAAGAATAAAGAGCCAATTAAAGGTTGGAGGAACCACCCAGCTAGAAAAATGTGGTATAACGATAAAGCAGATTATTCAAATGCATTATGTTTATACGGTTTATCGATTTGTAAAGAATGGAAGCGTAGAGGTTATAAAGATACATGTACCGAAAAAATAGAAGCTCATTTTGATAAATCTAAACCTGTTGTTTATCCTAAATTTATAAAAGATGCAAGAGTTCATTTATCACATCGAAGTAATCTTATTAAGAAAGATAATTTATATTATAAGGATAAGTTTAAAAGGACCGGAAAGGAAATTGAATACTTTTGGAGCTACTAAGTATTAGAATGGAAATAATAGGGTGGTTTTATACTTTATGTTTTGCTATATGTTATATACCTCAAATAGTAAAAAGTTTAAGAACAAAAAAAGTCGATGACGTTAGTGTATCTCTTTTTAAGTTATCGTTAATGGGATACATAGCTGCTCTTATCTATACGTTAGGAGAAATAGGTTTTAATCTAATATTAGTAACTAATTATATATTCGGTTCCCTATGTAGTTTAGTTATGATTATAATATATTATTGTTACAAAGAAAAATAAATATATGTATGGGGCGAAAATTCTATGCATCTAAGATGTATCTATTTATAAAGCAAGAAAATTGTGAAATAGATAAACTTAAATGGATAGAATCAGAAAAGGCAGGCCGCGATATTGGGAAAGATAAAGCGGTTTTTTTGTGGATTAAAAACTATCGCTCTAGTTGGGTAACTGAATATAATAAACTTAGCTCTTAACCTTTATACTCATTATGTTGCGCTTCAGCAACACTTCTATCACTACCTGAGTTTAATACCTTTGCAGCTTGTCTTACTTCTTCATTTGTATCTTTTAAAGTAAGTGGTAAGTTAACAAAAACGTGAGAATGATCATACATTATTAGACTATTTTCAGCAGCATTATCTCCAACTACATCATAAGTACCAGCTGAAGAGCCGCCAGGAATAGTAACTTCACCAATTTTAGGAGAACCAACTGATTTGCCGAATAGTCGAGTTAATTCAGTTCTTTGCCATTCTTTAGGAGCTGTAACATGTTGTAAGAACGTTTCACCCTCTACATGTAACCCACCACCAATAATTACATTTTTATTAACACCTAAACTATTATCTATTAAGATTTGTCTTTGTCTTTTATTTCTTAATCTTAAAATTTCTGCACTAATATTAATAGTATTTGCATCAATATTAATTTCATTATCGGAACCAATATTAATTTGTTCCCCAGCAATATTGGTAATAGTTCCAGATATATTAACCGGTCCATATGATTTCATACTCAAACCTCCAGCACCAACCATGACGTTATATCTATTACAGACATTCAAAGTGTAATTACCACCTGGTAAGTCCTGTACATGGACATATTCAAGCATTGGGCTTTCTGATTTATTAACATATACACCATCATCATCTACTAAAATTTCGTTAGATAACAATTTACCAATTTTATCTAATCTAATACTTCCAAAATCATTCATTAAAACACCAATTGTTTCTAATTTATGTTTTGATATTTCTATAATTTCACTACCACCTAATCCTAATTCTAATTCTATATCAGTTAATTTTTTTAAGTTAACATCTATAATATCTTTTAATTTTTCTTTCTTATCTTCTACATCCCAAGTACCATCTTGGGTTGATAAACTTTTACCAGAACCATTAACAAATGTTTTACCACTTTCAGTAGGCCATCTACTAACATTCGGAGCAGTAGTTGTATCGCCTGCTGCAGTTTTTGCATCATTCATACCTGATGGTCCATCTCCACCAGAATTAGTAATTGTACTATAACCAGTTCCAGGAGCAGTATCAGTATTAGCTAAAGCCTTATAACTAGTTCTTCCATCTGTTACTGGGTAAGTATCAAATTTACCAGACCTAGTTTGTTTAATACTGTTCCTTTTTATAATAGTATTTCCTTTAGCATCTTTTACATCGTTGATACCAGTTCTTTTTATTTCAAATAATTGTTTATTATCTTGAACTACACTAGCTATTTCTTTCCATTGGTTAAAATATTCCTCATTTAGATTACCGACTTTTCTATAATTATCTCTAGTTATAATAGTATCTAAAGTTTTACCAGTATATTCATTTTTATTTCCTTGAACGGTATTATACTGATCATTTAATACGAGTTTTTGATCATTTTTTGTAGCTAATTCAATATTAGTTTGATTATTAAATTCTTTAAATGAACCTGAATAGTGTGTAAGTTTAATTTTTTCATTTAAATCAGAATTTACTATTTCAAAAACTCCGCCTTTTTGATTTAAAACATATTTATTTCTGTAGTTATTTACATTAACATCGTCATCAGTTATAGATTGTGAATAGTTTTCAAACTTACCTGGGTAGTCTAATGCATCATCATATATACCACTCCAATCTGACTTACCGTAACTTGCTCCTATTAGTGTTGGAAAATGAGGATCACCATCTCTAAAGAAAACATATACATGAGAACCTACGTTAGGTATACCAAATGAGCCTTTTGCTTTATTAGAATATGTACTCGGTTTGTACATATACGAATATGGGTTAGGATTATTAGTAGTTTTATTTTTACCAGTGAAAGCATCATTTAATCTAAATATATTTTTTTCATATACCTCACCTGGTGCAGTTGCTGATCCATTTTCAAAGTTAGTATAAAAATTTGCATCTGATATATTTCCTTTTAAATTAAAATTATTAAACCTACCAGAAGCATTTTCACTAGTTAATGGGGCAGATATTTCAGCCCAAGGTAATATAGGTTTTAAATCGTTTAAAATAGGGGTAAGGTCTGATTCAATATTATCACCCGGAAAATTAAACGTTTTATTTGTTTTATCTTCTACCCATTTTTTATAAACAGTAGATGTTATATGAGGTACAAAAACTTTAACTCTTCCTCTTTTTTCTGGGTCATTATTTTGTACTACAATTCCAAAATAAATGCTATTATATTCTTTCATATTTTTATATATTTAAATTAATTACTATGTATTACAACGTTATATCATTAAACGGGTCGTATTACCCCATCTACTCGATCTTCAATTCCAATTATTTCGCCAGTATTTGGATCAATAAAATCAACAAATCTTTCTGATGTATCTAAATCACTATATTTTATTTCGAATTCACTTAATTGTTCTTTCTCTAAAATTTTAATATCGTTCAATAAATTTTTAGACGCAGAGGTTATTTTTTCATTTTGAGTATCAGATATTTTAAACTGTGAAACTTGTTTTTTAGCTGAATTAACCATATCAGTTTTTGCTTTATTTACTTCTTCTTCACAAAGAGCACCTTTTAAACCTCCATCAAGAGATATATCTCTTATTAATTTGTTAGGAAATTTAGCAATATCTACTGCAGTATCTACTAGACCTTGAGCTGCTAATTTAGCAGTCTCAACTCCCTTTATAATATTATCATCTATATTTTGTATTTGTTCATCTATTTCAGATAATATATTTTTTGCGTTTTCGGCTAAAGTTTCAGCTGTATCAGTTATTAAATTTTTAGCATCTTCTAATGTATCTTTAACAGCAGATACACCTGTATTAATAAAACTTTCTAAATTAACATCACCAATACTATTAGCAATTTTTGAAATACCGCTTTGTATATCTATAGCTAGATCAATTAGACCGCATACCTTATTTTTTATTTCTGAAGTTATACTATTAACGGTATCAGAAATAAAATCAGTTTTCACTTTTGCGGACTTACCGTCCAAACCAGCTGGGGTAATGTTTTTAATTTTTTCTGTAAAACTATCTGCTTTTGGTATTTTTAAAGGCATATATAATTATTTACTTGATATTATCAATTTTGTATGTATAATTATAGTATGATTGTATCTCATGAAAGTCCTATATCTATTTTAGATAAATCACGAACATATAATAATTATGATTATGCGTTGGTTCATTTATTTGAAACTCATCCTGAATATTATAATTTTTTTAAAAATAGCATAAAGTTGGGTAGAGAAGTTTTACTCGATAATAGTATTTTTGAACTCGGTGAATCATTTAATCCTGAGAAGTTTGCTAAATATGCAAAAGAACTTAAACCTTCATATTATATAGTGCCTGATATTTTAGAAGATGGTTACGGTACTATTAAAAGTTTTCATGATTTTGTTAGTAAGTACCCTGATTTACCAGGTTTAAAGATTGGAGCAGTACAGGGTAAAACATATGACGAAATAGTAGATTGCTATACTTATATGTCAGAAAATGCTGATTATATTGCAATAAGTTTTGACTTCAGTTATTATATAGTTACCGGTAGAGGTAAAACTAAATTAGAAAGATGGT
>CAACVC010000331.1_pt1 | contig 10794 bp, 13 predicted proteins | sample 2381761 | NCBI WGS metagenome assembly CAACVC01 (sample SAMEA5211966, study PRJEB30684) | marine metagenome | biome: Marine; feature: Epipelagic; material: Water | collected 2015-10-15 | depth 45 m
GCGAAAACGTGAATATTATTTATATGGTATAAAATTTTCTGAAATAGAATGGAAAGAAAGATGCAAACAACGAGAAGGTCTACCTTGGTATAAAAGTGGTGCTGCTAAAGGTACTGCTAGATTTTAATATTTATAATAAACTTATGGTAGATTTAGAAAATAAAGCAATTGATTTGCAGAATACTATTATACATGAGTATAATGTCTTGGAAGAATTATGGAGATACCACCCAGCTAATGAAAATTTTATTAATCCTATTAAAGAACATGAAATATTAAAAGAAAGAATAGGAAAATTAGAAATGGAATTGGATGAAATAGAAAATAAAATCAAATATAAAAATTTAAATTAATATAAATTATGTCTATAAAAGGGATATTTGGTTTATTTGGTACACCTGAAGATGATGATAAGTTTAAAAAAGAAATTGATGATTCTTTAGATGTATTTAAAGAAACTCCATATTTTAAAGTTGGAATGTTTTGTAAAATGATTAAAAATGGTTCTAATTTTACTAATCAATTATTAAATTTTTTTAAAACTTCAAAAGATAATATTGATATGTCTGGGGTTGATGAAGCTAGTGAAATTATGATGTATAATAGAGCTATGTCATGGATACAAGAATGCAATTTAGAAGATGATAATTGGAAATTAGCGTTCCATGATCATAAAGAAAAAGGTATTTTAGAATGTATAGTAAAATCTATAAAATATTTTGAAAAAAATGAAGAATATGAAACTTGTGCTTTTCTTAAAAAAATACAAGATTGTGTAGAAGAAACATATCCTTAAAAAATACTTGGTTATAAAAAAAATTCTTATTAACTTCAAATCAAATGTTTAAATTTTTAAAAATAATATTTTTTGGAATTAAAGATATAATAAGAATAAAAAAAAGAAATAATAAAAAATATACAGCTAAAGAACGTATTGAAATATGTGAATCCTGTAAGGATTTTAAACCTAAAACAAGACAATGTGGAATATGTTGGTGTTTTTTGGATCTTAAAACAAAAATAAAAAATAAATCTTGTCCAGAGGACAAATGGTAAAAAATAAATAGTTATGACTCTAAAACCAGAACAAATCCAATCAAATTGGAACCAATTACTTAAATACATTGATCAATTTATCTCAGAACCTCGTAAGGGTAAATTATTAGAATTTTACAATAAATACGAAGAACGCATTGCATTGATGCCTGCGGCCCATAAAAAAGAATACCATAATTCATTCCCAGGAGGATATGTTGAACATGTTAATCGAGTAGTTCGTTGTTCTGTTAAACAATATGAATTATGGAGAATTGAAGGAGCAGACATGTCTACTTTTACTATTGAAGAATTGGTATTTTCAGCTATTAATCACGATTTAGGAAAAATGGGTGATGAAAATGAGGAATCATATATCCCTCAAACTGATAAATGGAGAAGAGATAAATTAGGTGAAGATTACATGTTTAATTCTAAAGTCCCATTTGCTTCAGTACCAGATAGAGGTTTATTTATGCTTCAATCTCACGGAATTCAATATACATTTAATGAAATGCTAGCTATTCAAACTCATGATGGTTTATATGATGAAGCAAATACAAAATATCTTAAAGCATATATGCCAGAACAAAAACCAAGAACATGTTTACCTTTTATATTACATCAGGCTGATTTAATGGCTGCTCGTATTGAATTTGAACGTGAATGGTTACCTAAATTAAAAGAAGGTAAAAAAAACTTGGCTAACACAAATAAAAATTATACATTAGGGACAAAACCAAACAGTTCTAAAAAACTATCAACTAAAGTTAAAGCTTTAGGTTCAATAAAAAGTGATGGTTTAAAGAACATGTTAGACAATTTATAATGATTTATACAATAATAATAAGTGCACTTACAGTATTAGTCGTAATCTTAGGATATACAACTTTAAATCTGTTAAGAAAAAACGAAAAACAAGAAGATGTTTTAGTAGGTTATATGGAATATTTAGATAGACTCTCTCGTGTAATTGAAGCTTCAGATCAAAAATTAAAAGAAGTGGATGCAAAAGGGATTTTTGAAAAAGACGACGAAGTAGGTTTTATATACGAAGGAATCAAAAAGATTCAAAGTATTTTAAGTGAATTCAATGTCAAATAATATTAAATATAATGCCCAGAAAAGCCAAGAAACGGAACTACTTTACTCAAGAAACAGAAGATGCTATAATATTATATAATAACACAACCTGTCCTAAAGAAAAAAGTAAAATATATGAGGAAAAAATCCATTATGGTTTTTTTAAATTAACTCAAAATATAATCCATACATTTAAATTTTATTATACAGAAGTAGATAATTTAGAACATTTACAACACGAAATAATCGTGTTTTTATTATCCAAAATACATCTATTTAACCCTGATAAAGGTGCTAAAGCATTTTCATATTTTGGTACTATTGTTAAAAGATGGTGTATATTATACAATGATAAGAATTATAAAAAGAAAATAAATAAAGTTCCTGTTATGGATGTTAATAATGAAGAAAAATTTTCTTCAGAAAATGACACACCATATAGTGAAAAATTATCTTGGTTTTTAGATGAATATGTTGAGCATGTTAGTATTAATCTTTATGAGTATTTTCCTAAAAAAAATGACGCACAAATCGCAGATTCTGTGTTGGAATTATTTAGAAAACGAGAAAACATCGACATATTCAATAAAAAAGCATTATATGTTTATTTACATGAAATGGTTCCTGAAGCTAAAACACCTAAAATCACAAAAATAGCCGGATCTTTATATAAAATCTTTAAAAAGCGTTATCAATTTTATTTAGAAAACGATTATATTGATTTTTAATTCCTATTAAATTCTATATTTATAAGAAATATAAGTATATGAGTAATTTAGATTCTAATGTTTTTGGTAAGAAAAAATTCTCTGATATTCTCAAAGAAATATACGATAACCAAAAGAAAAAAGAAACCCAAATCATGGCTTTAATAGGTGAATTAAAACCTTTAATCAATGATCTTGGTGATGCTACATTAATTGTTCCATTGATAAAAGAATATATGGAATTAGGTATTAAAAATGATGAGCAATTGATTAAAATGTCAACTATAATTCAAAGAGCACTTTCTACTAATAAATCTGAAGAAGAAGGATTTGGGATGACTGAAGATGAAAAAGCCCAACTTCTTAAAGAAATAAATAAAATAAACGATAAATAATGAAAGGTACATCTTCTTGGTCTAAGTTAAATAGTGGTTTAGAGAGTCCTCGACTTAAATCAGAAAACATTTCAACCTCTAAAAAATCAAATGGTGGAAGTGCTGTTGGTTTTGGTACAGTTGTTGATTGTTTATATATAGATGAACAAAGACAAGGAGAAATTACATTCTCATCCCCATCAATGGGTCAAAATAATGCCTATCCATTAAATCCTAATTTAAAAAATTATCCTATTTCTGGAGAACAAGTAATAGTTTTTAGTGTTCCTAAAAATGTTTTAAAAGTAAATGAAAGTGGAGGTCCTTTTCATGGACAAGATGGATTTTATTTTTATCAAACGATTAATATATGGAATAATCCTAATTTTAATGCTGTTAAAAAATCTTCCCAATTTGAATCCTTACCTGGGGTGCCTTTTCATTTTAATTTAAATAGAATTAATGGTATATCTTCATTAATATCATGTGTAGGGGATGTAATATTAGAGGGGAGATATGGAAATAGTATAAGATTAGGAAATACTTCTACAGAAATTCCTAATCTTTGGTCACAAAATGGAATTCCAGGTGATCCTATTACTATTATAAGAAACGGCCAAAGTCCACAAGGATTAACAGGAGGAATAGAAGATATAAAGAATGATTTATCATCATTATATTTAACTTCATACCAGAAATTATCACAATTAAGTTTAATTAATGAAAATTTTAAATCATATAAAACAGAACCATTAACTCCTGCCTCATATCAAGATCCCCAAGTTGTTCTTAATTCAAGTAGAATAATATTAAATGCTAAAAAAGATGATATTCTTATTAGTGCTCAAAATTCTGTAGGTTTATCATCTAATGGAACCATTAATATAGAATCTACTAGTGATGATGGAACAATCATTGATGGAAATATTAAACTAGGAAAAAAATCAGCAGATGAACCTGTTTTACTAGGGTACCAAACAACTGTTTTACTTAAACAATTAATTACTGAAGTTAGAAATATTTCTTTAGCTCTTGAGGTAAATCAAGTTTTTTCTGAAGGAACTCCCGCTGGAGATGGTACTAATATTTCAGTAGCATCTTCTGCAGTAAAAACATGTAATACTCTTTTAGAAAGATTAACAATCAAATCTACTAATGGTAAACAATCAGTCCCTTATATAATGTCAAGAAAAGTCAAAGTATCAAGATGATGGAAAAAAAATGTTGTCCTAAATATGAGATAGAAGCAGGAAATGAGGTTGTTTATCTTTTTGATGCTATTAACAAGGAATATAAACCTATTAATGGAAGTACTTTTACTTTTGAACAAAGAACTGTCCCTCCTGGTAAAACAGAAATAAAAGCCATTCTTACTACTTCTGAGGGGAAAATTTTTCAAACCCCATATAGAATTGAAGAAATAGATGAATTTGGTGAATATGCTGTTCAAGATGAATTATTTGACATAGTTAATTTAGGTAGTACCCAACCTGGAGTATATGAAGTCCCAGGTGTAGGAACAGTTTCTTATGATAGAGGAGATAGTCTTGTATATAGTTTTATTACAATATATGATCCAAATGATCCTTTTTATGATGATGATGAATATGAGGATGAACCAGAAGAACAAATTTTAATAGGACCTAATACAGGCTCAGCTCCTGAAACATTTTCTGATGAAGATGGTAATTTTGAAATAATTATTCCTTCTATTGATGATGATCCTTGTATTGCTTTTCTTTTTATAGGAGGATCTACATATGTTCCTGATAATATTAAATATGGAGAACCTGAAATAGTTCCATTAATAGCTGGTGAATTAGGACAATATGAACTTGATTATTATGTAAAAGAATTAGGTTTTAAACCACCTGAAAAATTTACTCCTGCTGAACAGGAAGCAGTTAAAATTAGACTCATGGAAGACTACCCTGAAATGAGTATAGATTGTATAAATTCAGCTTTAGGGATAGAATCAGAAGAAAATAATTCTTTACTTACAAAACCATCAACAGTCCCAACTTCATCCCAAATGATTAATATTACAGGGCAAGTAGTTGGAGAAATTCCAGATAATAATTCAAATGTAAGTACCCAAGGGGTATACAATGCTACTGTTTTTACATCTGATGAGTTTGGAGGTAAACCTACCCAAACATCTGTAAGAACTAAATCAGATACTGAAGGTAATTTTCAAATAACTGTCCCTGATAATACTAAATTTATTTCTGCAAGGATTAAATCAGATGCATCTAATGCAACCCCAGATAGCTTTTTAGTAGATAGTGTTGATTTTAATTTTGTTCAAACATCTTATTTACTTCAATTAAAATTACAACAAACAGACCCTGTAAAAATAACAATTCCTTCCAAAACATCAACATTAAAACCTAAACCACCTACATTATTAATAACAGCAGAAGGATACGAATCTATGGAATTAATTCCATATAAAGGAGATGGTACCCCTAAACCAGATATAGGTGATATTGAATTAACACCTATTAAAAAAAGTTTAGAAAATGATAAAATTACTGCTTCTCAATTAGATGAAGCAACAATAAAATCAATGTCATCTTCTAAAAAAACAGCTGATTATTATATTACAAAAAGATTATTTAAAACTGTCCAAAATTTAAAAAATGTTCTTATTCCTATTGTTTTAGGATTATTAGCTAAATTTGGGATTACTAAAGCTCAAGAATTATTAGGTAAAACAAAAGAAGAAATTAGAGAAGCTATACAAAATAGAACATATTGTCCTCCCCAAGATCAAATTAAAATTATAATTCAAAAAAAGAATAGAGTAGTAAAAGGATTAAATAATACTTTAAAAATTATAGATGTAACAACAACAGCCTTAGGTATAGTAGGAGGATTATTAACAGGACTTCAAATTGCTATAAACCTTGTTGCAGTTATTCCTATCCCTATGCCACCTATTGTCCCAATAGCAATTCCAAAATTAGAAAAAGTAATAGCCAAATTAAAAGCAGGAAATGCTGGTTTATTAGCTATTTTAGTTTTATTAAGACAAACCCTTTCATTAATAATTGAGTTATTAGGTTTATTAGATATGTTAATTCAAAATTGTGTTCCCGATAATGAATTGGAACAAGAAGAAATAAATGCTGAAATATTGGCTTTAATAGAAGAACAAGCAGCAAATAATTCCCCAATAATTACCATAGTAAATGGATTTACTATGGGGATAGAAACAGAAAATACTACTGAACCATTAAAAAGAAAAAGGGCAACAGCTACAAATGCTGATGGTGTAGTAATGTTACGAGGAGAATTTTCATTTAGTTCAATTGAACAAATATTAATAGATGAATTAGTTTTTTATATTCAAGTAAACGATTTAAAAGCAGATTAAAATTATGGCCGGATTAGCAAGACAAAAAAAATCATCACGTTTATCCCCTATTGGAGTAACCCCAGTAGGTGATTATGTTTCTTCAAAAAATTTACCTTCTTTTGTACAACAAACAGTAAAAAAATATAGAGGTTTAGTTTTAGTTAGAGAAAAAGTAGTAGGTAATAGATGTTGGGGAACCTTATGGTCAAAAGGAAAAGTACTTTGTTTTACTGTTGAAGATATCCCTAGAGATAAAAAAGTATATGGAGTAACAGCAATCCCAGCATCTGATGATGCTAGTTGGGAAGACGCAGCTATTAAAGGAGATAAAGTTAAGGTTAAACCTTCTTCATATTACATAACATTAGATTCTACATCCAATTCTTTTATCGCAAAAGGTTATGTAAAACTTAATGTGGAAGATTATGATGAAGATGATCAAAAATGGGTTTTTAAAACAAAAAATGTAGTTCCCAGAGTATCAACCAGTTTACTTAGATATAGTAAAAGTTCAGGAGGTTATAAGTTAGATGCCTATGTAAAAGGATCAAAAACAGAAACAGCAAAAAAAGGTTTTGGTCAATTTGGTGGTATTAGAATACATCAAGGAACATCAGAAAGATCTTCAGAAGGATGTATAATTGTCTCTAGAACTAGAAATAGTAATGGTACACTTAAAGAAGATTTAGGATGTGCTATGCAATTGACTAAATTTATATACAATAAAAAATACTATAATAAAAAAGCGCTTGTTGTTTTTGATGCTTTTAAAATCCCTAAAGATCAATCTAAAAAATATTTACTAGGAAAAGTAATTGATGGTGATAAAGGAGAAGCATTAAAAAAAGCTAAAGTTTTATATCCTGAAGAAGTTGCTAACATTAAAAAATTACAAAGCTTACCTAAATCACAAAGTGCAGTAGCAAATGCTCAAAGGGCAAACTTATTAAAACAATACAGAACATAATAATTTTTCAAAAACTAAACACATAAATATTTATTATCATATGAAAAGTACACATTTTAAAAAAATAGTTAAAGAAGCTGTAAAAGAAGCAATTCAAGAAGAATTAAAAGATATTTTATTAGAAGCTGTAAAAACTCCTAAAACTCAACCTATTAGTGAAAATAAAACTAATAATGTAATATCTTCAAACTCTTCATTTGAAAATCCTACAACTAATGTTAGACAAAAATATTCTGATATTATGAGTGAAACAGCTATTAGTATGACTAGTAATAATGTCCCTAGATTTTCTCCACAAGGAGTAGATCCTGTAAATGGAAATTTAGGTGAAGGAGAATTAAGTATGGACGCAATAACCAATTTATTAAATAATAAGTAATGCCTATAACTCAACCCATTAGGATTTTCCCCAATGATCTTAAACCAAGTGTTGGTATAGGGGTTGATATTCCTTTTAATAAACCTGGTGTTTTTACATCTAATTATCAAACCAAAGATGCTATTAGAAATAATTTATTGAATTTTTTTCTAACAAATCTAGGAGAAAGATATATGAACCCAGAATTTGGAGGAGGCCTAAGAAGTTTTTTATTTGAACAAATAGAAGAAGGAAATATAGATCTTTTAGAAGATAGAGTTCAAGATAAACTTAACACTAAATTCCCAGATGTTATAGTTGAACAACTTGAGGTTGAAGGAGATGAAGAAAACCAATCATTAACTGTCTTTCTTCAATACTCAGTAGCAGATACTAATATAATGGATGAAATTAATATAGATTATAATATATAAAATGGCAAATTTAAAAGTAAATAGGGATGTAAGTTATATAAATAGAGATTTTTCTCAATTTAGAGAACAATTAATTAATTTTTCCCAAACATATTTCCCAAATACTTACACTGATTTCTCAGACACATCCCCAGGGATGATGTTTATGGAACAAGCAGCGTACGTTGGGGATATTTTAAGTTTTTATTTGGATAACCAATTCCAAGAAAATTTTCTTCAATACGCAAGACAAAGTAATAATATATATGAATTAGCATATATGTTTGGTTATAAACCAAAGGTTACTTCAACAGCTAATGCCGTGTTAGATATTTACCAAGAAATTCCATCTAAACTTGAAGGAAGTGTTTATTCTCCTGATTTTAGTTATGCTTTAACAGTAAAAGAAAATTCACAATTTACTTCACCTAATGGTGGAAGTTTTATTTCTGAAGATTTTCTTGATTTTTCTGTTTCAAGTTCACTTGACCCAACAGAAATAACAATTTCTCAAGTATTAGGAAATAATCCACAATATTACCTTTTAAAGAAAAGCTTAAGAGTAACATCTGCTAAAATCAAAACACAAACATTCCAATTTGATAACCCTAAACAATTTCAAACAGTAAATATAAGTGATGCTAATATTATAGGAATATTAGATTGTACTGATACTGATGGGAATACGTGGTATGAAGTAGATCATTTAGGTCAAGAAATGATTTTTGATTCTATTAAAAATACAAACATCAATGATCCTAATAGTAATAAAGATATTCCATATTTGTTGAGATTAAAAATGGTACAAAAAAGATTTGCTACTCGTTTTACTACTCCTACAAATTTACAATTACAATTTGGTGCTGGTTCTCCTTTAGATACAACAGAAGAAATAATTCCAAATCCAAACAATGTAGGGATAGGTTTACCTTTTAAAAAAAATAAATTAACAACAGCATATTCCCCAACTAACTTTTTATATACAGGTACTTATGGTATTTCTCCATCTAATACTACATTAACTGTTAGATATTTAACAGGAGGTGGTGTTGAATCTAATATAGCTGCTAATTCAATAACTTCATTTGAAAATAAATTATCTAATTTAAAATTTCTAACAAGTGGTTTAACAAATTCTACTGCAGATTATGTATATAATTCATTAACATTAACAAACCCCTTAGCAGCATCTGGTGGTGGTGGTGGTGATACTTTAGAAGAAATAAGACAAAATACAATGATGATGATTTCATCACAAAAAAGATCAGTTACTCAAGATGATTATTTAATTAGAGCATTAAGTATGCCTTCTAATTTTGGATCTGTATATAAAGCCCATATTGATACTCCAAAAGTAAAAGATAATCAAGTTTCAACTATAGAAACATTAAATCTATTTGTTTTAACCCAAAATTCAAATGGTGCTTTAGATTATGCTAATAGTACACTCAAAAATAATTTAAGAACTTATTTATCCCAATACAGAGTAATTGGAGATAATATTGAAATTAGAGATGCTTTTATAATTAATATATGTGTAAATTTTGAAATAGTTGTACTTCCTGAATTTAATAATAGTGAAGTTTTATTAACTACTGTAAATAAATTAAGAGATCATTTTCAAACATCAAAATGGCAAATAAATCAACCTATTTTAATAAAAGATTTATTCATTATGTTAGATAAATGTAAAGGAGTACAAACAGTAAAAAATATTATTATTTCAAATAAATCAGGAACAACCTCAGGATATTCTGCTTATGCTTATGATATTGATAGTGCTACTTCTTCTCAAGTAGTTTATCCATCTTTAGACCCTAGTATTTTTGAAGTAAGATACCCAGATAGTGATATAAAAGGTCAAGTAGTTCCACTATAACATTATATTTATAATAAAAATCTATAAATGGCTGTTTATAAATTATTCCCCTCAAAAGATACTACTCTATATTCTTATTATCCTTTAATGAATACTGGATTAGATGCTATATGTGAAGTTTCTAATACTTTAGATCCTATCATGAGAGGAGAAGTTCCTATGGTTGCTAGGTATTTAATGCAATTTGAAACTGATGAAATAAAAGACGTCATAAATAATAAAATAGGTACAAGTTCATATGATGTATTTCTAAGAAATTTTATTGCAACTGCTCGAGGAATGAATAAAGATACTTTAATACAATTTCATCCCTTAGCTCAAGCTTGGAATAATGGAACAGGTCATTATTTAGATAACCCTGATGTAGATAATGGAGCTTCATGGGCATATTCAAACTATTCAGGTTCAGGAATTTGGGATTTAAGTGGATCTATTAATGGTTGGGCTTACACAGGATCATGGACTGGGTCAAATGAAAATGCTGATGATGCAGTAGGTGGTGGTAATTGGATTTTTGATACTGGAAGTACTCAATATTCTACTAATGGTTATATGAGTCCTTCTTATGTACAAGGAAGTAGTTTAAACCTTCCTGTTACTCAATCTTTTGGATTACG
>CAACVC010000332.1_pt1 | contig 10780 bp, 7 predicted proteins | sample 2381761 | NCBI WGS metagenome assembly CAACVC01 (sample SAMEA5211966, study PRJEB30684) | marine metagenome | biome: Marine; feature: Epipelagic; material: Water | collected 2015-10-15 | depth 45 m
CTTCTGCAGCAAGTAATATAGTTACCTTTACTAAGGGTAATAATGCTCAATTTAGTATTACAATTGATACGGGCTCGGGAGGATTTTTTAACACTAGTTCCTTATTAATTACTGCTTCTTTAGCTGGAAGCAATTTAACTTTTGAAAAAGGAGATGGTTCATCTTTTATTATAGCCTTGCCTTCTGGAGGTGGAAGTGGTATATTTACTCAATCAGGATCAAGTGGGGTATTTACTACTACTTCTTCACTACAAGTTACAGGCAGTACATTACAACCTTCACCTTACCAACCTTCATACCCAGACCCAGCATTAACTTCATCACAAGGTGCAAGTAAATATGCAATGGTAATAAGCGAATCTGTTTACCATTATAATAGCAATGTGGGTGTACCTACTTCTAAAGCATGGAAAACGGATTTAGATGGCTCATATTTTGATAGATTTGACCATAATACAGATACTTCGGAAATACTTAGATTTGTAGCAGGATTACTAAGTGCTTCTGCACCTGATGCTTCACCTAATACTAAAACATTTGCTAGTATAACTACAACCTATGAAGGACAGGGAGCAACAACTAAAGATGCTTTATTCAATGGAGTATTAGGAGGTTCAAGCTATGAAAATGGAAGATTATCTATAAATTGGACAGGATCTTCCTTTATAGATTTTTCTAAAACAGGTTCTTATAGAGAAGCTCAAGATTATTTTTTATCTAAAGGATTTATAATTTCAAGTGATAGAGGAACATTTGGAAATGACACAGGAACAAATCCTTTTCATGGTAGTTATGGAACTAATATCCCAACGTCAAACATAATTTCATCCTATTCTTCATTAGCTTTTACTGTTAAATCTAATGATGGAGGAACTACAACCGTTACTTCATCTGCTGATACTGAATTGTTTGGATTAGGAGAACTAACAAGTGGGGGAGCTACAGAATTTCAGGTTCAGGTAATGGCAACCCAATCTTTTAGTGATACAGCTAGTGTGTCAACACCAACCCAAACTGATAATACCTTTACTACTTCCTCGGCTAATACTCTATCATTAACTTCATTTGGTACTTCTAATGGTTTAACATTAGCAAAAATAATTCCATCTAACCCATCAATTAATGCAGGATACCAAGATGGTAAATTTGCTTCCGTAGCAGGAACCATCTCTGGAAGATATGCGCATTCTGGTTCTACTAATAGTAATATAATTTCCTCTAGCGGGTATTATAGAATGCATGGAGTTAAATCAGGAATTAAAACGGGTTCACAAGCTGAATTTGTATTTAAAGATGGAAGTGATTCTAGTACCAGCGTAAAATTTTACATGCCAAGCCCTTATGGTGGGTCTTATTTAGGTTCTTCTGGTGTTGATTCCGATATAACACTAACCCCACCTTCACCTACAGCTTCAAGTAATATAGAAGATATTTCATTTTCTGCTACTTCTCGTTCTTTATCTGGAGCACCTTATTTAAGGGATATATCTTATTCTTTTAAAATTACTTCCGAAGTAACAAAAAGTTTTGATCCCATATTTGGATCTACAACTAATTCAGGAACTGTTCCTTTACAAAATGCCCAATCAGGTTGGAGTAGTGTTGGTACACCAACATTTTCACCTACTAGTGTTTCTGTTACAAATGGGGGAGTACAAACAATAGGAGCAACAGGAGGAGTATTATCTTCAGATAAAGGAACTCAAAGAAGTAGTGCTACTATACCTCATATAGACGATATAGCATTTTTATCATCATCATATTCTATTAATTGTAGTATTTCTTCTAATATAGTACAAGGAAGTACAACCCCTACCTACCCAACTTTAACATTTACCACTACAGGAAGAAATTGGAAAGGCACAACTAATAGCCCAGATAATCATACAAGAACATTTTTTGATTCTACTAGATTTGGTCAACCTTCTGATAGTGGTAGTATGTTTATATATGATCAAGATCAGGACTATGATGGAGCAGATACTTTAACAGGAAAAACAGAATCATTTGCAGGAGAAAATTATAGAATTCAAATAAATGATAATTTATTATCAGGATCATATGTTAATGCAGACCATTTTAATACATCATCTTATAATGTATATAATTTAGGAGCCTTAGATTTACAAGTTAAAGGATATCCAAATGGTTTAACTCAGGGATATTTAGCTAGACCAGGAGGTTCTTATGGGTATTGGATAGTAGATCCAGATTCATCAAAAGATTATAAATTTTTCGCTAGAGCATTTACATTACCTGGTGGCACTTCTAAAAGAAGTACTTTATCAATAGATGTAGGTAATGATAGTTTAGTAGGATGGAATTCAACTGCTTCAGGGATAGCAGTAGCAGTATTATATCTTTCTTCTATAAAAGGACAACAGATATCACCTGCACCTTCACCTTTAACAAGACCAATATTATTTGACTTTTCTAATATATCAGCAACTATAATAGAAAATGATATAAGTCAAGATAATTTTAAAAATCCATTTCCTTCTCCAATAGATTTACGTGGAATTAGCGGAGGTAGTATTTCTGGTGATATTTATAAACAAGTGTTATTAGATAATCAAAGTGCGGTGCTTGATTCCACGTACAACAGTTTTATAGTTTTAGTTAGATATAAAGGAGATATTGCTCCTATAAGAAAAATTGAAGTAGATTATTAAAAATATTAGTATAAAAAATAAAAAAACAAAATGACAACTTTTTCATCAGCATCAAAATCCAATAGAATACTTCAAAGTAAAAGATATACTATTGGACAATACGATTCCCAGGAAGCTTATACACGAGTACTGGATTTAAATGCAACAGAAATATATACCCAACAGGATTCACTTCCTAGTACTAGTGATACACTTCCATTTTCAGGAAGTTCACAAGATAGTAATTTTATTACATCAGGCAGTGGAGCGGATGAGGTAAATATAGCAAGATATTATTATAGAATAGAATTAACTCCTACTACAACAGTAACAAGTGGTAAATACTTAACTTGGTTTGCAGTTTCAGGTAGTTCAAGCGAAATTGGGTATGACAATGCCGTATCCCCACAGGTAATTGAAGCTACTCAACTAGTAAACTGGGTTTCTAACAAATATATTCGACCTATAGATTCTGCTAACCTTGCAGAAACTCCAGGAGTTGATCCTGGTGAACCTGGATATAATGTCTATATAAGAAAAGGAAATACTGCATCAGAAGAACTTAATAAAGTACCTGATAATGACATAGTATTTGATTATAAAACAGGTGTTTTACAGTGGATGAATGCTTCTAATGCTCCAGCTGCAGGTAATTCTACTAATAATAGAATGTATCTTTCTGGTTATTCATATGTGGGACAAACATTAGACCAATTTGTTGCATCTGGTTCTGGTGGTGATGCTACAGGCGCAGGTTTTCCATTTTCAGGATCAGCTGTTATTACGGGTTCATTATTAGTTTCGGGCTCAGTAGCAGGGGAAGGTGTTAACTTTATAGACGCTCCTATAACTGCTTCCGTAATATCAGCTTCAGGTGCAGTAAATGTTGGAGAAATTACAGGTAGTGGAGCCACATTTGGTTCAGCTTCAATAGATCATTTAACAGTAAACACTTTAATATCAGCCTCAACTTTAGTAACCACGGGATCTAATGAATTTGGTGATACCGTAGATGATACTCAAACTTTAATAGGTACTGTAAATACTAGTGGTTCTATAGTTAACATTACAAGTTCATTAGTTGAAGTAGATTCTACAACTATTCATCTTAGTGGTTCAACAGTAACCTCAGGATCAGTTAATGTAGGAGGAACTCTTACTATAGATGGTATATCTGATGTATCTGCTTCTATAGCAGAAGCTACAGGCCAAGCGGGAATATTTGTAGAATCAGGTTCAAGTGGAATATTTGCTTCTACTTCCTCATTACAAATTACAGGTAGTACCTTAGATGTATCTCCTTACCAACCTTCATACCCGGATCCAGCTATAACATCTTCACAAACCGGAGCTAAATATGCAGTAGTAGTAAGTGAATCTGTTTATCATTACAATGCTAATGTAGGTGTACCTACCTCAAATGCTTGGCGAACTAATTTAGATGGTTCCCATTTTGATAATTTTGATCATAACACAGATATTTCCGAAATACTTAGATTTGTAGCGGGGATATTAAGCTCTTCAGCTCCCGCAGCTTCACCTAACACTAGAATTTATGGAGCACTTTCACAATCTGCAGTTTCTAATAATAACGCAGGGTCAAGGCCTAATGGAAATATACCTCAAGCATCTACTAATACTATTATTTCCTATCTTGATAGTAAAGGATTTGCAGAATCTGGTTCTCAATTATTTTACAATGTTAGTGATACATTAAAAGGTAGATTTAATCGTTCAAAAACATTTGGATCTGATCCATCAGGAACAACAGTTGTAACTTCTTCATTAACTCCAGCAAGTGAATTATTTGGTTTAGGAACAATAACAGGAACACCCCAAACAGTAGTAATAGCTAGTTCAGCTTCATTTATTTATTCAAATAACAGTGCAGAATCTGATACATTTGTTTCATCTTCTAATAATGATGTTTCACAAACAGGAACAGGTGGATCAATAATTAAAATTGGAAATATAAATACAGCTAACCCAGCAGTAATTCCAAACACTTTCCAAGATGGATTTTTTGAAGGTGCATTTGAAGTACAACAAAATTTCGATTCTAACACAGCAGCTTTAACAGATAATCCATCGGGGTCAGCAGGATATTATACAATATCCCAATCTGTAGCATTAAAAACAGGATCAGGAGCATTTACATCATTTAAAGAATTAAATGAAAGAGTTTTCCTTATTAGTTCAAGTTTAGATGGTGCAATAGCAACTAATACTTTAGCAGTAAGTGCTAAAAGTTCTGGATCTACAAATGCAACTTCTGCATCCTTATCAGGAGCTCCTTATTTATTAACTGCTAATTGGCAAATAGGAACTACATCTACAGGAATATTTAATCCAATGTTTGTAGATAATACAAATGTAGCTGCTTTAACTGAACAACCAGCTGACAGTAAAATAGCATTAGCTGCGGCTTCAAACCATGCTATTACAGCTAATATAGATAGTAATGGTAAAGTTAATTCAAATGATGCAGTATTTAACTCAGGTGGTACTCTTGCTAGATCAGGTTCTGGTGGTAGTAAAGAAGTTCCATTTGAAACAGATATAGCAATTTTGTCAGGAAGTCTTACCTTTAATGCTGGGTCTGGTGGTGGAACTGGTAATACAAATATTACTAGAACAGGTATATCTACAGGTAATGGAAGTAGTCAATTTACAATAAGAAATACTATTAAAAATAGAGCAGGTGGTACTAGTACTTATGATAGTACAATTCCTTATCATAAAGCAGGAGAATTTGGTCAACCTGCGGATTCTGGATCTTTAGCATATTACGGTGCTGCTCAAGGGGTAATTAATAATCAACGTTTAACTTTTGGTACTACAACAAGAGATGAAGATTTTGTAGGAGAAAAATATAGATTAAGACTAACAGATAATGTTCTTTCGGGATCATATGATCTAGGAGACCATGTAGCTACAGCATCATTTGCCACTTATAATTTAGGAGGTAAAGATTTACAAGTAAAACCGGGATTTTTAATATACCCAGGTGATTCTAGTTTTAAATATTGGTTAGAAGATCCTAATACGGGTGAAACTTATAAATACTATGTAAGAGCATTTCAAAAAGATTCAAGTGAAGTAGCAGGTTCTGCTAGTACGTTTGCTATTAATCTTGTAAAAAGTTCGGATAGTAATAATGTAACATTAGCAGATTGGGACACTGGAACATCTGCAGGTGATATAGCTTGTATTGTACTTTACCAATATAGTGCTATAGGAGGTGAAAATGGATTATCTAATGCAAGATGGTTTGATATGAGTAATATTAATGGATTAGTTGCTTCACAGAAAACATATTCAGGAAATACTAACGCTAAAAACCCATTTGGAGCAACAATTACAGTTGCCGGAATGGCTGGTGGTGCTACTATTAATAGTGGTACAACTACACATACATTAAATGATGGTCAAGGATCAGCAATTACCAACGGTAATCCTAATGTATTAGTACTAGTAAGATATGCTGGTGGGGCTTCAATTGATCCAATTAAGAGAATTGATGTACAACTATCATAAAAAGGTAGTTAATCACTTAGTAAAATGTTATTAACTAATTTTTATAACAACATAAATGGCAACCTTTTCTTCAGCGTCAAAATCAAACCGATTACTTCAAAGTAAGAGATATACTTTAGCAGACTTTGACTCTCAGGAAGCTTATACCAATGTACTAGACTTAAATGCCTCCGAAATTTTTACTCAAACGGAGGCTTTACCTACATCATCTCTTCCATATTCAGGAAGTTCACAAGATAGTAGTTTTATTACATCAGGTAGTGGAGCAGATGAGATAAACATAGCAAGGTATTATTATCAGATAGAATTATCTCCTACCACAGTAGTAACAAGCGGCAAATACTTAACTTGGTTTGCAATTTCGGGTAGTTCAAGCGAAATTGGGTATGATAACCCTGTATCCCCACAAGAAATTCAAGCTACCCAAATGATAAATTGGGTTTCAAATAAATATCTTGCTCCTATTGATGCAGCTAATAAAGCTGAAACCCCAAACCAAACCCCAGGAACGGGTGCTCCTGGATATAATGCTTATGTAAGAAAAGGAGCTGCTGGAAGTGCTGAAAAAGTAGAGGATAATGACATAGTATTTGATTATAAAACAGGTGTTTTACAGTGGATGAATGCTTCTAATGCTCCTAGTGCAGGAGGTGGTTCTACTAATAAAATGTTTCTTTCAGCATATCAATATGTAGGTCAAACTTTAAATGATTATATATCATCTGGAGGTAGTGGTGGTGGTGAAGGAACACCTGGAGGAGCAGATACTCAAATTCAATTTAATAATACTAATGCTTTTGGAGGTAGCCCTAGATTAACATTTGATTCTACAACAGGAAAAACTACAGTAAGTGGCAGTTTAATACTTTCGGGATCTAATTCTAGTGATATTTTTTTAATAAAAAGTGGTAGTACAGATATAGCAAAAGTAGATACTAATGGAAATTTTATACTGATAGAACGTACAGGTAATACACCAACTGCAGTAGCTGGAGGAATTATGTATTCTTCGTCTGCTTTTTATGTAGGAACAGATTAAGCCATATATGTATAACTGATAAAAAAATTAAAAATTGGATAATTAGATCCAATTAATTAAGACAAAAACAAACAATAACAACTTAAAATTAAAATAAAATGGCAATTTGGAGAAAAGTCGTAGTTAGTGGATCTGACGCGCATTTAACAAGCTTAGGTGTTGGATCAGCTGATGCACCAGCAGCAGCCGGAAATATTTCAGCTTCAGGAAAATTATTTGCTTCTTCCTCTGAACATCCTTCGGCGGGAACATATAATGTAGTAATTATAGGACCTAATGGAGAATTTCGTCATACTGGATCAGATGCAATTTCACCTTCATTATCAGCTCTATCGATAGGATCTGGTTTATTAGGTAATGATACAGGCACAACTAATGCTGCAACTTCTTATAATGGAGGTACAGCAGTTACTATAACAATAAATACAGGTTCAACAGGAACAGGTATTGCTGGAGATGGTTTAGAACCTGATACTGGTGGTGGTGGATTAAAAGTTAAAAATAATGGTAATCTTACTGTAGGTTCTACAGGTGTTGCCGTAGATACTGGATCTTTAGTTGATGTTGATAAAGGTTTATCTGCTGATAATAGTGTTATTAATGGTTTAAGTCCGGGTAAAATAGGTGTTAATGTAGGGACTGGTATAGGATATGATGCAGGAGATAGTAACAAACTTACTGGATCTTTTGTAGCTTCACAAAATTTAACAGTAGATAATGTAAGTTTAGAACTTAATTCAGGAACAACTTTTAATGGTACAGATGCTAGAACCATAAGTATAAAATCAGGATCTATAGCGGGAACAGGTATCACAGCAAAAGCTGATGGAACTGGATTTGAATTAACAACAGGTACTGTTACTGCAAATACATTATTAAAATGGAATGGAACAGGATTTGCAGATTCATTAATTACAGAAGGATCAAGTACACTTAACTTAGGAGGTGCCAGTGATAAAGTTGTAGTTGCAGGTAATTTAAGAGTAGAAGGAACTGCTTCATTCACACATGCCTCTAACTTAGATATAGCTGATGATTTTATTTTAATGAGATCAGCTTCTGCTGGAGCGGCATCAAATGGTCCATTTGGTATTATTGGACAAACTGGTAGTTCAGCACATAATGCTGGTGTTGGGTGGATTTATAATGGAAGCAGTAGATTTGCTTTAGTAACAGGATCTAATATTTCCCAAGGTGGTACCGTAGGTACTACAGTAGGATTTGCTTCGTTAATGGTTAATTCAACTGATACTGCAATTACAAGTGTTAGTGATCCTTTTAAAGCTCAAAGTGGTAACTTCTTAGTAGATGGTTCAGATGATATATATGTTTATTTTTAATAGAGCTATAAAATCTAACTAATAAAATTATAAACATTTAAAATATAAAAATCATGGCACAATGGAAAAAAATAATTAGTAGTGGATCAAAAGCTCATTTATCTTTTGTAAATTTAGGTACTGCCCCAGCTACGGATTCCTCTGGAAATAATGGAGGTTTTATATCTTCTTCCGGAGAAATAACAGTTACTACAGTTGAAGATAACACTACAGATTTAACTAAAGTTGTAACTTATAAACCTTTAGCATCTGGAACAGGTACTCAGGGGGAATTTATGCATATTCCTCAAAGTACATTAACCAATACTTTTAGTAATGCTTTAAGCCCAGGACCAGGTCTTTCTGGTACTTCTTTTGATGGTGGTTTACCTAAAACTTTTACAACTGATAATGATGCTTTAATAAGTGCAGCTGCAGGTTCAGGTTTAACATCAGAAGCAGATACAGGTAAACTTGCTATTTTGCAAGTTCCTACTGTTTCTGGATTAGATACAGGTAGTGCAGGAGCATATGCAGGTTTAGCCGTAGATAGTGCATCACTATCAGATAGTAATAAAGGTTTAATAGCAGGTGAAAATGGAATTGGACTTCATATAGATAACAGTACTTTAACTTTTGTTGATGGTGCTCTTACTAAAGCGTTTGTTTCATCAGGTACAAACCATTTAACTACAGGTTCGGTTTCTACATCACAGGCTCATGGTGTGCTAATAAGTGGAGATGCTAATTTTAATTATGGTAGTGCAAGAAATATTAATCTTGATTTTAGAGTTCATAGTTCAAATTATTTAGGGGATTTTCTTTTAAGTGCTAATGGAACAGATATTTCTATTGCATCAGCATCAAATGCCTTACAACCAACAACAAATAAACTATTAAGTAGTGTTTCTTCTCCATCAATAGCATTTAAATCTGCTTCTATATCTTCAACAACTGACACAATTACGATTGAAGCTGTTAATGAAACTGTAATTTTAGGGGATCTTGCAGCAGCTGCAACTAACTTTGCTCACGAGTCAAATTTAGAAATTGCAGATGCTATTATAGTATTAAACTCGGGTTCGAGTAGAACAACAACAGATTCATTTGGATTTGTAGGACAAACAGGTAGTGTTGCAGATAGAGCAGCTGTTGGTTTTAGATGGAGTGGATCAGTTCAAGATCCTGCTTGGTATTTAACACAAAAAGAAGGAAATGGAGATGAATTTGGAACTGATACTGATTATACTAAAGAGGGTATAGTAAGAATTCATTTAGGAGATATTACAGGTGATATGGATACCTTAGTAATGGATCAATACCAAAAAGTTAGGGGATATACTTTAAGAGAAACGGGTGAAGATGCTATGTGGATGTATGTATAAATCTTATATAAAATAAAATATAAAGGCTGTCTTTAACTAGTCAGCCTTTTTTGTAAAATAATAGTTATGGCAATATTAGATAAATTAAAAAATCAAAATAAAATATCAAAAGCAAATAATCCCTCACTTCTTTCAAAAGATAGTTTGGATAAGAAAGAAATTACCATTATATTAAATTTAATAAAAAATACAACGTTTAAAGGAGATAATCTAGAAACTATGTATAATTTAGTATTAAAATTACAAAATCAATATTCAAATTTAAAATAATATGTTTACTATAGAAGAATTAAATATAATGGGAGCCGCAGTTCAACAATTAGATATAAAAGGGAGTGATGCTATTGCTGTAGCCCAAGTATTATCTAAAATTAATACAGTGGCTACACAGTTAGATAAAGAAGAAAAAGAAAAACAAAAACAAAAAGAAGAACTTTTAGAAAAAAATTCTAAAAATAAATAAAATAGTTATGGCAAAAGGAAAACAATTAACCAAAGTAGAATTTGAAACTATTTCAAGTTTACAAAATAAAAATTCACAAAATATTAACCAGTTGGGAATTTTAGAGTTTCAAATACAAAAATTGAACCAAGAAAAATTAAATATTGCATCTACCATAGAACAAACAGAACAGGAATATCAAGCTGAATTAAACAAACTTGAAAAAAAATATGGTAATATTAATTTAGATTTATCTACAGGCAAGTACACAGAAGTTAAAGAAACCCCTGAAGCAGTTACTAAATAATTGCATTTTTAAAAGCTTCTGTAATATTTATAACAAAATTAATTTATTAAAACATGGCAGAAGTACTTTTATCCCCAGGTGTATTAGCAAGAGAAAATGA
>CAACVC010000334.1_pt1 | contig 10757 bp, 12 predicted proteins | sample 2381761 | NCBI WGS metagenome assembly CAACVC01 (sample SAMEA5211966, study PRJEB30684) | marine metagenome | biome: Marine; feature: Epipelagic; material: Water | collected 2015-10-15 | depth 45 m
TTGCTGAATAAAAAATTGGGCTGGAAGTATAATCTCCAAAATTTACTTCAATACCTCTTACCCCTGAACCTGGGTTGTTATAAATATCGTTTTGAATATCCGATAGTACAAAAGTCACGGTAGTATTTCCCTGTACTGCATATCTACTAAGAATGTTTACATATCTACTATCTGTACCTCCTGTATCGTTTGGTTGGAAGTTAGAAAGATTAACCTGTAGAGAGTGTTTAGAATCTAAATGTGCCATATGTAATATCCTGTTTAGGTTGGGTTAATAAAAATTTAGTTAAAACTGGGCCAGAAGATGTTTGTATAGAAGGATTTCTAATTACATCCGGGCTAAAAAAGTTAAGAGTGTTATTAAAGTTATCTGGTGTAATTACATAGTTGTCATTAATTTTCAATATATTACCAGTTATATCGAATATTAGAATATGTAAAAAGCTAACGTTATTTAAATCTCTAAAGTTAGTAATGCAAATAAATTTATTAAGCTTACTATTGTACGAGAATTTTACTTCGGATATTTCAACTATATTACTACCTACATTGAACGTAAAATTATCTTGGAAGTAACTTTGATTTTGAGTATTAGAAGTTATTAAGTTTATTTCTTTTTTAGTATTAAGATCGTATTTAAATATCTCGAATTGAAAGAATTTTATATTTGTTGAAGATGTCGTCGACGGGTCACTATTTAGTTTTATATATAATAGTTCGTTGTTAAGACGGACAGGATTACTAATATTTGAAAGAGAATAATTTTGCTGATCTACTACAATGCCTTTGTTAAATTTTTTAACCGTTGAAACAAAAGTCTCAGGTCTAAAATTGCCCTCATCAGTATAGTCAATAGTATCTATAATAAGGTAGTTTGATGTTCTAATAAAATAAACATTTTTAAATACATCTATATCCTGAAATAAATTGCTGGTAAGCTGATTGTATAATATAGGGTCGTAACTAAACCTATTGAAAACAGTACTAAATTTTTCCTGTATAGGGAAAAGAGAATTTTCTAATAAACTGTAAACCTGTATTTTCTTTTCCCTGTTTCTTTTTGATGTTATGGTTGAACGCTCAGTAGAAGTTGGGAGAGTAGTTATTTCTGTATTGAATCTGCTCAATGGTGTTCTAAAGAATGAAGGGTCTGCTAAATTTTTATTATTTTCATTGGTGTTATTAATTACATAAAATTTATTACCGAAAATATCCCCCACTTCTTTTGTAATACTTCCTGATAAATTTAGAGTCTCTAATCCTTGTAAAGGTGAAATATTATTAGCCTTAAATAATCTTTGTTCGAGAGTATTAAACGAATGCATAGTTTGATCTCTACTGTCTACCTCGGGTAAAAATCTTCCAAAAGAACTTGAAGGTGTTTTAAATCTGTTAAACGTAGGATTAAAAGTCAAAGGATTTTCTCTCTTTACCCCTCCGAGCCCATCTACATTACCTACCCTGCCTGGATCAGGAAAAGCATAGACAGTATCCTTTTCAATATCAACTTCAAGCAACGTATTTATAAAATCGGTTTCCATCTTTAAAATACCTTTATATGCTGGTTTAAAATACAGCCCAACTTCTCTTTCAGATTTATATGCACTACCAGGTATCGTAACAGTTGCAGGGTTGTTAATGTTTAATAAATTTCTATAAGGAAACGCAGCATCAAATAGCTTATCATATTTGTATTCTCCTGAAGAATTTGAAGATACATAATACATATCAGTACCTAGATAATCAATAGCTAGATCTTTCTGGTAGTTAAAGTTTAGATCCGATCTTTTATTTGTATTTTTATGTTCAATAAATTTATCTTTACCCATATAAGATAGATCCGTTGTATCAAATGTAGCAAATAACCCTGGTATTTCTTTCAAAGTTAATCCTTGCTCATTAATTATATCACTAATTGCCTTGTCTTCGTCGATATAAAAACTGCTACTTAAGGTATTAGTGTTAGAAGTAAAATAATTATTTCTAGCCCCTGTCGTAACATCATAAAATGAAGGTGGTTTTAATGGGCTAAGATCATAATAGTCATTAAACGTATCATATATTCTTTCAATTGATATATCAATATTGTTAATAAGGCTGTTAAGACCGTCCTGATCGAAATCTACAAGTCCAGATACATCATCGCCAGAAAAAATATCAAGGACTTGCTCTTTAATAAATCTTTCTGCACCGGAGGGAGTACCCTTTCTTTTAATATATTCCAAGTTACCTGTTATAGTATCTCTTTTCTTTTTGAAATATAAAGCTATTTCTTTTATTTTGGTTGTAAAGAAGGGGAGCGATACAGTAAGTTGCTCATTATCATTAAGGTCTATATTATCAAAGTATCTTCTTTCTTCGTTGGATAAAAATACTAATTTAATCTCTTCAAGAAACGCTAAAAATTGATTTCTTACATTAATATTAATTGAAACTAGGGAGACGTTAGTATATTCTTCCCAACTTTTAAGATATTCTTGATAATTAAGTAGTTGATCGTCTCTATCATTTACACCAGTATATTTTAAAAAATCTAAAAACGAAAACGGTGAGTTTAAGTCTTTCTTTTCATCGCCAAGTGTATTTGTTACACTATAATATACAATATTTTTAGTAATAGATGACATATAAAATATTTAATCAAATTATCTAGCCTGAGATAAGATCTAGGCTAGTATATAAATTATGCGAAATAACCTTCTCAGCTATACCCCACTTTTTAATATAATCATTATATGATGTAATGGATGTTAGATATGTATTATTAATATTATCAAAATCTATAAACTTTTCTTGATATGAACCTTCAATAGTTTTATCAAAATTATAAAACTCATAATACTTTTCAATATCAATACCTATTACATTATCAGGTATAACTAGCCCCCAGCCCCACGATTTATTATAGCTGGATAACGGGTAAGCATTAGCGCTTACATACGATACATTTGTCGCACTTAAAATATTAGAATTAATTACCGTATACTTTTCGCTAAACTTTTCATATGCTAAAATATCTCTGGATTGTTCACCTGTATTAAGGATTGTATTTTTAAAATCTAACTTACTACCTTTATTTTTACCGTATGTACCCTTGCTTGTAAATCCTTTATCGCTAAAGTTACCTTGAAACTGATTTATCCCTCCTAGCTGCTTACGTAAGCTTACTGAAAGAATATCTAATAGCCTTGATAGACTTGGTGGAAATTGTTGCTGGTACTTATCTACACTAATATTAATTTCATTTATTAAAGAATTTAAAGATTTTAGATTTGCTACATCTGGGTCAGCTATATTTTTGGTAAAATTAGATATTCTTTCATATAATTTTATTCCTAATGTTTCAGGTAATGAATCTTTATTACCTACAATTTGCCCCAACAATTCTTCCATTAATACAGGTTGGAATTGCAGCGCGGGCTGAAATGTAAGTTTTTTTAAACTTTCTTCTTCGTCATGATCTTCGTTTACTTTACGTATGTCAAAAATACCGGTAGATGGGTATATATCGAAAGGTGTAGAATATCCTGATAACTTGCCAACTCCCGTAATGTCATAAAGAAGTTTAATTCTCATATTTTCACCAGTAACTGATGTATTAAAATAACCTTTAAAGAACCCTCCGGCTGAGAGATCAGAACCTGTTAGTTCTCCGAAATTACTAATAAAGTTAACAGACGCAGGGGGTACTAATCCACCTTCCTCGTCGTATAATTCCAATACTAAGTCATCCGTTTCAATAATAATATTATCATCTTCTGAATTCTGTAAAAAGATTAGCTCTTCAATTTCAAGATTATTTGTTCTTAAAAAATTAAAAGTAGTTTCAAGTCTAGGTGCCCTTTTCCGCATCGAACCGCTTACGCTAACTACTTTAGTTACGAAATATATATTTTGATTTGCAAAATTAACTTTCGGTATAGCAAAAGAAGTTAAGGGGTTAACAAGCCCAGTTATACCGGTGGTGGAATAGCTTAGCTTATCTGTTTCTATATCAATAGGGACGGTTGTAGATACGGTATATACTAGAGTTGACGGAGATACATTTAAAAAAGGTAACCCATTATTATCTTGTTTAATATACTCACTTTCGGGGTCCCGGAATTTTTGGGTATCAAATGAAGCAAAAACTACTATATTATGAGTACTCATAAGAATATTTATAACCTCTCTTAGTCTTCATAATAATAAAACGTCCCTACGCCTGATGTACCGACGAAAATATTATTAGATTGGTTTCTAGGTGATAGAAAATATGCGGGAGCCTCCTTCCCGTCGATCGTTTCAGCGACGACATTTAACTGACCGTACATTTTATCATTTGTAGTTGTTATTTTATCAACCACCAATCCCTGGCCATCTTCCTGCATCTGTACAAACGCTGCATATTTCTTTAAATGAGCCTCGGAGTCGGAATAATAACCTGAAGGTGAAACTAGCTCACTACGATTACCTGACACTGTTAAGTTTATTGAATAACCAGCACTAGATAAAGAAGGGTACGTTTGATATGAATTATAACGAGTTATCCGTAAAGGATTTTGAAAAGTTGATTGTGCGGTGATCTTACCCCCATCAACCGGGGTACCTTCCACATCAACATCAGCTGCGGTTAAATTATAAGTTAAAAATATTGAATCTGAAATGACATCATTTACTTTAATTACTGGTTGTTGCAATCCTTTATAAAAGTTAGTAGCACTATCAACTACAACTAAAGTAACTGTATATTCGCCTGGATATTTATAATAATGCTCAGCAGTTAAATCAGTAGTTACCGTACCGTCTCCTAGATCTAGAAAATACCGATAATTGTCTACTATAGGAGTAGCAGCGATACCGTTAGGAGCGGTATTAGCAAAATCTGGATAGATTTTTAACATCCATAATTCATTAGAAAAAGCCGGAATTGCTGAAATACCTCCCCAGAGGGAATGGCCAAATCGAGGCTCTACTACGCGCACAGGCACATTCATAGGAGGCAATTCATCATACGACCTAGAAAAATTATAAAAAATACTCGATGGTGATGTTATTGGCATTACGATTCAACTATTTCAACAATTACATTATCCTTTACAGAACCATTCCATAAAAACGGGTATTTAAAAAATGGTAATCCGATATTAGAGCCAGAACTATTAATATCAATATCTGGATACGCCGCATTAAAATTATAAAGATTTAAAAACGGAATCTCTCTAACAATCGCTCCTGTTACAGGGTTAATTTTTCTTGTTTTAATTCTAGTTACTCCTTCTACATTTAAAATTTTTGTTGTAATTTCATTAATATTAATTGTATCACCTAGGGATACCTTGTCAGTTGAGAGTTCATTTTGAAATACTGCAGAGACCTGTTCTTGAATTTTAGTAGAACTAATTCTATCATTTAATAATCTTTCAACTACTAAGAATGTCTTGTCAATATCTTCAATATTAGGTCTAATGTTAGATCTGTCCTCTAATCCTATAGCTATAGCAGTATATACTGGGTCTTGAGGAAGTATTTCAGCGTTGATAATCTTTTGACTTTTTGCAGTATTAATTACTTCTGATTTTTGAGATTGCGAAAGATAAAATAAATTATTAGATGGATCTACAGTTTTTATTCTCGGTACCATAAAGGCATAAACGTGATTAGATTGATTAGTAGTCGCAAATTTAGTTTGATTGAATAAAAATCTTGAATCTTGATTAGGTCTATCTAATCCTAAATCATAATAATATTTTATGACTGTATCAACAAAAGAATCATTATTCACTAACACAGAAGAGCTAACAATATTACTATAATTTTTTGTAACGAAGGTTACGAAATCCTCATTAGTAACAATTCGATTTTGAGCAAAGAATGTTCTGGGGGAATTAGTTCTGATCTCCTCAACAGTTTCTATTTTACTAGGTAGAGTAGAGGCATTAGCATTAGTAAAGGTAACAAACACCCCTCTTTGTGGTGTCAAGAAAACCAAATCTTTATCATATATGTTATTGGAGATTTCTTCAAATTGTGAAGTAGTAAATATGTTTAAATTATTACCATCTAATCCCCCTGGTGAAATTTGACCAGATTCACCATCACTTTTTAAATAATATATGTATATACCGTCTCCGGCTTCGAGTTTTGCTCCATTAACTCCATTACCGAATTTAAGTTCGTAAAATCCATTTTCATTTAATCTCTTTTCAAATACATAATCGGAGCTTCTAGCATTAAAAATCGAATCAATTTCTGTATATGCAATATACTTACCGGTGACAAATGATTTAATATAAACGTCAATAGAGCTATCTTCAATATTAATCTGATTATTATTAATTGTATCTTTAACAACTAAAGGTATAGTTTCAAATTCTTCTCCTACTGCAAATAATACGGGGTGTTCAGCATATTTTCCTTGATAAAGAAGCGTATTAGCAGCAAGTTCATTTAAACTTTCTTCTGCAATATTAGTCTTACTAAAAGTTACATCATTAATAAAGGAATATGGCGTACCATCTACCATAAAGTACGAGTATCTCTTAATAGTGTATATATCTCTGGGTAATAAAGCTGATGCATTAGCATCAAAAGATAAAGCTGATGTTTTATAACCTGTAGGCTTATAACCAATAAGCTTGGTTATTCTATTAATATTTTCAAAAATAGTCGACTCATCGAATAATGCTTCGGATGAAGTTTGATTTAAATAGAATAGAGATAAGTGATACGAAAATGCTATTACGTCAATAATGGCAGATAAGTTACTACCTTCAAAATCTTGATCAGTAAATACACCTCCCTCTCTTAATCTATTTTTTATTAAATTCTTAAGAGTTAGAGCATCAAAGGTTGCATACGCGTCTCTTGGTAATGTAAAATCAGTATTAGCTGCCATATATATATTTATAAAGGCATAATGCTATTTAAACGTAAAAACCGGTTCTTGATAATCTACCGGAGAGATTTATTCTTTCATTATCAAAACGAGGTATAGTATATATGAAATCACATATGTATTCTTGTTGTTCTATTACTGGGGTAATAGTAAGCTTTATAAGCTTTATTCTTGGTTCGAATCTTGCGACACAATCAATCATAGTAGTACCTATAGAATCTGCTCTTTCTTCAGATACCGGGAGAAATAATAAATCTCCAAAGTTAATACCAAAAAGCGGGTTAAGAGGCTTTTGACCCGGTGATGTTGTTAAGAGATTAACAAATGCGTTAGCTATAGCCCCTATATTTGAGTCAGTCTGCAGGTCTTTTACTTCATTATTTTTATTCAGTTCACTATTTCGTGTATATACGGAGTTTAAATCTAAATGCAGATCCTTATAAATAGCTTCTTTAGGCCTGTTTCCATCTACTTGAGTCAATATATCTAAATTAATTTCTGCCATTGTAATTATATTTATACTATAGAATTATTAGCCAATAAACATAAATAATAATATGGCAAATAAATTCTTAAATTTAGTAGAATCAACTATACAAAGAATGACTAATGGCGGTGTATTAGTTGGTGATAGAGTTGATCTAGTAGACAACTATAAATCAAAAGATAGTTTCAAAAACCTATCTGATACTGTTAAAGATTATATTGAAAAATTATTTAATGATAGCGGTCTTAATAAAAAGGTAATCAATATTAAAACTGATATGCCTTCGCGTGCTCCTGGAAATGAAGATAACAGAGGCGGTTCATTTACAGCCATTGTAGCAAAAGAAGAAGCACCTGGTCTTTATGATAACCAAAATTCAGTTGCCGTTCCATTAGACCTATTAGTTCATAACACAGAAGGTCATGATGAAGATTTCGGATCGAGCCCTGTACCTAACGAAGTCAAGGGAAACAATAAAGTTCAAATTGAACCTGAAGAAGTTAAACCAGAGGATGAGCAAACAGAGCTTACAAGAATGACTCAACAAGGCGACTCTTTAAAGCCTACTGAGATATATCTACCCAAACAAAATACTAAGATACCAGCAGGGGGCTCAGTAAGTAAGCCAAACCAAGCCGGTACTTATACAACACAATATATGGGATAATTTATTATGAATGATGATGACTCAAAATTAATCGCAGAGGCTTATAATGAGGGTGTTATGAGCGCTTTAGGTAGTGCAGCAAAAGCAACTGGCAGAGCTGCAGGTAAGACTGGCTTAGCTGTCGGCGGTGTAGCAGCAAAAGGTACAGGTATAGCACTTGATGGTATTATACAGTCTCTTAATTATCTTACTTCAGAACAGCTTAGAAAGATAGGCGATTACTGCCTTAAAAAAGCTGGTGAAAACGAAGAAGATGCTCACGAAGACGATGAGCATAACGAAGACGGCGAAAACTGCTAATGAACTCTTTTCAAGAGTTTTATGAAGATAAAAAAGCTGAAGCTGAGTTTCAAGCAATTTTATTAGAGTATATGCCGTTTATGCCTTTCCCAGCTTCTGCGGGAACTGCGCCAGCTGAAGGTGCTAAAGGAGTATACGATGGTACTAAAGAAGTATTAGGTATATTGTCTGACCCGGCCGGGTTCGTTTGGGAAAAGATTAAAGAATTTACCGGGACTGTTCTTGAAGGTATTGCTGTAACTGCCTCGATATTTATGGGAGCTAGAATTTTAGGTAAAGCTATAAATTTTATTATAAGAAAAAATAAGGAACAGTTAGAACAGTTTAATGATGAAGTAGATTTTGAAAGGAAGTACGAAAAGGAAATTAGATTAGCTGAAATAGCAGAAAAAGGAGATAGCCTTAAAAAGTCAGAAGTTATACGTCTGAAAAAGAGATTAACGCAATATTTAGCAGAAAAATACACATCTAAAGAACCATCTTGGTGGTTAGACCTTTTAGACAAAACCGGTTCATTCCTGGATACAAAAACAGGGGGCGGACTAGCAGTATTAGCTTTTATTTTAATCTAGATCGATACTATCTTGACCCGATTTTTCAGATTTAGCATCAGCAATTCTATCTAGTTTTCTCTTTATACCGTACCCTTTAGCAGCCCTACCACCTGCTACCGCTAACTTAGTTGCTGGCTTTGCGAGTTTACCTAATTTACGCAGTTTTAATACCTTAATTATATCAGCAAATGGTATTAAAGATATAGCGGATATACCAGCGTTAATTGCATGTTCCTTAGCTATATCGCCCTCTCTTTGAGCTAAAGCTAATCCTGATCTAAGTCCAGATATTGCAAAATTTACTAAATCTGCAGCAGTTCCGACCTGGAAGAGGGGGTCTAGACCAATTACATCTAGAGCTGTTTGAAGATTATCAATTGCATTGCGTTTTCTTCGCTCAATTTCGACCGCATCGTTTAAAACTACTTCATATTGTTCTGCAATTAGGTAAAGATCATCATCTTTCATATAATTATTTAATTAAACTTTAGAAAGATTCGCCCAACACGCAAACGCGTTAATCTCTTTATCTAGGACAAACACGTCTTTATACATATAATCACTTAGTATAAGAATATATTCTCGCTTTTTATCATCTGCAATATTACTTTCATAAACAAAGTTTAAATATTGCTTCATTAAGTTATGATAGTCGCCTTGAAACTCATTTTCATTTTCAATTAGATATTTACGTAAGCCAATAACATTACTACTTTGTATTTCTTTATGAACTCTATCGACAATTTCTTTACTATCTAGAGCTATATCAATAGAAAAGCTACCATTGATACAAGCCTTTTGGACAGCATTAATAATTTTACGAATATCCGGGTAGTTTTGTTTAATAGTATTAACGAAGTTACCTTTTTGATCATCGTTAATTTTTATACCTTCACCTTTGACTATTTCAACAATACGCGATACCACATCTTCGAACGGAGGATTCAAATCAAAAGATTGCGCTCGGCTTTGAATAGCTGGTATAATTTTATGCTTGTAATTTGCGGTAAGTATAAATCGAGTTTGACTTGAATACTCTTCCATAGTATTACGCAAAGCTCTTTGACCATCAATGGTTATACCATCAGCCTCGTCAAGTATTACAACTTTAATTGAACCATCGAGAGACTTAGTCTGACTAAAGCCTACTACCTTAGAGCGTATAGTATCAATGCCATTCTCATCAGAAGCATTTATATACAAATACTGACACTTAAGTACATCATCAATAAGAATTCTTGCGAGAGTGGTCTTACCCAAGCCTGGTGTACCTACAAATAATAAGTTAGGTATCTCGTCAGTTATAGACTCGAAGTACTTCTTATTAGTACTAGATAAAACTAAGTCACTAAGAGCTTTAGGACGGTATTTTTCAACCCAGAGATTATTAAACATTATTTACGTTTTCTTTTAGTAGGCTTTGTTACTGTAACTGTAACAGTTTTACGAATTTTCGTACTACCTACTTTTTTTTCTGTTATTCGTTGTCTTGTTGTTCTTGCCATAATTTATTTTATCAGTGTTCCAGTTAATTGAGTCATAATTAGCTTTGTAGAGCTTATCATTATAGCCCTTTTTCGGTTCCATTCCTTTTCCCATATATTATTTTCCGGAAGAACCGAATCCTGCATCTCCTCTTTGAGCTTCTTCAACTTCATCTACCCATTCAACTGTAGTATTATAAATTTTTTCTATTTTAATCTGGGCTACTTTATCACCTTTTTTATAGGTATAATCTTTATTAGAAAAATTATACATCTTTACTGCGCAGTCGCCCCGGTATCCATTATCTATTTCACCTAGATGAGGCTGTAAACCGGCTTTGAACCCTAGCCCAGATTAAAATAGAAAAAATTTATAATACTACAGTTG
>CAACVC010000336.1_pt1 | contig 10736 bp, 8 predicted proteins | sample 2381761 | NCBI WGS metagenome assembly CAACVC01 (sample SAMEA5211966, study PRJEB30684) | marine metagenome | biome: Marine; feature: Epipelagic; material: Water | collected 2015-10-15 | depth 45 m
CGAAGCCACAAATATACAAGATTATTTTTCTGATATAAATACTACCAAAAGTTTTATAAAGATATTAAACCCCACTAATGTTAGTGAAAAAGATGCTGATATAAATAGAATAGGAGAAAATATAAAAGTATCAAGAGATGTTTATGGTAGAGCTATAGGTTTACCAAATAGAATTTTAGAATACTTTTACGATAAAAAGTTTAAGCCAGATGGCAAAAGAGTTAGATCACAAGGATTGACATCACAGGTTGGCATGTGGGAGTTAAAAGATAAATTTAAAAATCTCAATGATAAAGAACTTACAAAAGTAGCAGAACAGTTTCAAAAAGATTTAGGTATTACAGAAAAACAAGAAACAAATAAGTTACCTACAAAAGCAAATAGATCTGTAATAGGTCAATTGCTAAAAGGAGCAGCTGTAGTTGCTAGTATGCAAGCGTCATTATCTTCAGCTCAAAGAATATTAGACGCGTTCCCTGCGTTAGCCCGTGTTGGTGGTAAAAAAGCAAAGAAACAAGAAATAGCTGATATTACAGCTGGACAAAGTAAAGTTGCTTTTAGTAAAGCTGTAGAAGGTTTTGTAAGAGATTCTTTTGCTATAGAGGAGGGTAAAGTTGTAGATAAGCTTTTAAAGTTTAACAAACTTAAAGCTAGTTTTAATTTAAAAACTGAGCAAGGAATTTTAGATTTTATTAAAGCTTTAAAGAAAGACTTATTACCTTTAATGCCTAGAGCTTTTTGGTTTGGTCCAGGTGGTGGTTCAGCTTTTACGCCAAGTTATTATGTTATTGGAAAAAGCAAAAATAAAGAATTAAATAAAAAGTATAAAGATTTATATAACAACGTATACGTACCCGCTATTAATGAGTTAAAAAACGATACTAACATAAAGTATGGTAGTGATTTTAAAGATTCTAAAGGTAATGTTATCGACTTTTCAATATCAGCATATTCAACAATATTTAAAAACCCTAAAACAATTGAAAAAAACATTGAAAACGGTAAAATAGAAGAATGGAATAAAAAAGTAGCTTTAATACATCGTGAAATGTGGAAGCGTTTTAATTCTGCTATAGAATCAAATCGTAACAATGCTATTGTTATAAGCAATTATTTAAAAATTACAGGAAACGATACAAACCACTGGCACAAGTTAGGCGCTCAATTTATTGGTTACTCTAAAAAATTAACTCCAACAAAAAAAGGAGAGTTAAAAGTTGAATACGAACACGCTATGCCAGCTACAGCTGCTTATCTTTACTTGTTAGATGCTGCACTAGGAGATAGTGATTTTAAAGCTTCTTATGATTTAGTTGTAGATAACTATAAACTTATATATCTAGACAAGGCTATGGATGAAAAGCTTATAGATGCCAAACTTAGAACTTCAATGCCAATAAATTGGAGTGTTGTTAATAATTTTTGGTGGCAAAGATATTTCAATGAGGCGGTTGCTAGTATTAATCCTTCTTCTATTAAGGGCCTTGACGGTAGAACTTTCGCGGAGATATATAATATAAACAAAGAGGGTAAAATACCTGGAATGAAAGAGGGTGTTAATAAAACTAAAAAAGTAAACAAAGCGATAATGCTTTCTCGATCTGTAAACAAACCAAAAGGTATTACTGTTTTAGATTTTGATGATACATTAGCTACGACAAAATCATTAGTTAAGTTTACTAGACCAGATGGAACTACTGGTACTTTAAACGCTGAGCAATATGCTAGTACATATGAAGATTTATTAGATCAAGGTTTTACATTTGACTTTTCTGATTTTAACAAAGTTGTAAAAGGCAAGTTAGCGCCATTATTTCAAAAAGCGTTAAAACTACAAAAGAAATTTGGTCCTGAAAATATGTTTGTATTAACAGCTAGACCACCACAAGCTGCTAAAGCTATATTTGACTTTTTAAAAGCTAACGGTTTAAATATACCATTAAAAAACATAACTGGTTTAGCTAACTCTACGGCAGAAGCTAAAGCGCTTTGGATAGCCGATAAAGTTGGTGATGGTTATAATGATTTTTATTTTGCTGATGATGCTTTACAAAACGTACAAGCTGTTAAAAACATGTTAGATCAGTTTGATGTTAAGTCTAAAGTTCAACAAGCTAAAGTTAAGTTTAGTAAAGGCATGGATACTGACTTTAATAACATATTAGAAGAAGTAACTGGTATTGACGCTGGAAAACGTTTTTCAGATACTAAAGCTAGAAAGCGTGGTGAAAGTAAAGGTAAGTTTAGATTTTTTATACCACCATCACACGAAGACTTTATAGGGTTATTATATAATTTCATGGGCAAAGGTAAAAAAGGTAATGAACATAGAAACTTTTTTGAACAAGCTTTAGTTAGACCATTAAATAGAGCATATAGAGAAATAGATACAGCTAAACAAGCTATAGCAAACGATTATAAATCATTAAACAAACAGTTTCCAGAAGTTAAAAATAAACTAATAAAAAACACACCTGATGGTGATTTTACTTTTCAAGATGCAATAAGAGTATATTTATGGAATAAACATGGTTATAAAATACCTGGCTTAAGTAAAACCGATCAAACTGGTCTTGTTGAAGTAGTAATAAACGATTCTGAGTTACTCGCCCACACAGCTTTACGCTGTGCATCACTGACATATTTTTTTGCCGGCGATCTAGGCACACAGTTGGGCACAGTTCTACCATCTTTCTGTTTATAACCTTCTTGCTTGTGAGATTTCCAACAAGGTAGCGGACTGTTTTTAGCAAATTTAGACGTTATGTCGTACATGCTATCCTTTTCTTATTTGAGCTAACATTGCTCTTTTTTCTCCTGGTGATAATTTTTTCATCATAGCAGAAACTTTTTTACCCATTGCTTTAAGAGCAGAAGGTTTCATTGCTTTTGCAGGTGCTGCTTTAGTCATTCGTTTAGTTGGAGCTGCTTTAGTCATTCTTTTTGCTGGAGCTGCTTTAGTCATTCTTCTTGCAGCTGATTTTTTTTCCATTGCCATTATATTTTGTTTTTAATATAGTTATACATTTGTTTTCCTAATTTTTCACCCGCAATATTATCTGATTTATAATGCGTGTGTGCTACTGATCTACTATGGATTATGTCCCTAGCTAGTTTTTTTAATTTATCTTCTTTTTCTGGATACTTATCAGATAAAGCTAAAGATAATAAAGTTGCTTGTGTGGCGTGACCAGACGGGTATGCTGGTGAGTCCATTGATTTTAACTTTATATCTTTAAGTTCTATACCTATTTTTTTTGCTAATACAGCTGGTCTTGGCCTATTAAAATGTTTTTTTAATTTATTTATTATAACTAAAGATTTTGATATTAACTTACCTATTAAAGGATCTTTACCTACAATTTTAGTAAACAATTTTTCTCCATCGTCCATTTCGTTAATAAACTTTTCTCTTATAGGTATTTTTTTTAATTCTTTTATTTCGTTTTTAGTCGTAATAGAATTATCACCTGGCGGTTTATTCTTTTTAAATTCTGATATGTCAAAGTCTTTTAACATTATTACTTTTTAAAATCACCTCTAGTACAACGCACGCCCCAGCCAGAAGCATAAGCGCTAGGCCATACTTTAAATTTCTTTTTTGCTTGAGCTTTGCAACTTGCAGATATTTTAGCTAATGCTGGGCTAGTTTTTTTTAACATAGAATCAATTCTATCAGCTTGACTAGCGTGTGTTTTGCTAGCTTTTTTTAGCTCACCAACTATTTTTTTTAACTTTTTTTTATCTGGCATAATTATTTATTTTTAACATTTCCACCTACGTCTAGCAGCTTTACCTCTTTCACTAGTCCAACTTTTTGATCTAGCGCAGAACGCTTTTCTTCTTTTTGCAGCTTTACTACCTGGTTTAACTTTTCCTGTTACAGCTGTTTTAAGCTTACTTCCAGGGTTTTTACGTCTATATTCTTTAACTCCCTTAGCGGTCATCCCAGCGCCCTCTTTGACTGTTCTAAAGTTACGCCCTTTACCTTTTGTAGTTTTTCTAGGCTCGTTACTTTTTTTTCTTCTTTTAAATCTTCTTTTCTTTTCTAATGGTGAATCCATTTCAAAAATAGGTTCACCATCATTTCTTCTACGACCACAACTAGTAACAGCAAAAGGATTACCTTCTTGAGTGTATCCTCTAGTTTTTTTAAACATACTGTTTTGTTTTTCGCTACCTGGCATTATTTACTTTTTACTTTTTCAAATGAACTAATACCAAAACATCCTAATGTTACCCATACAAATGAATTGTATATTACTTCATTAATTACTAGTTGTCCATCTACGAATATAAAGCTAGTTACAAGATCTGCTATAGCAAATAACACCATTACTACAAAAGACGCAAATCCAACTACATTTTTTTCGTTAATTTCATTTTTATCTTTAAATAAACTCCACATATTAAAAATCGCTCATTAATTGATTATCTATTTCGTCTTGTACTTCTTGTTTTGTTGCTACCATTTTAAAACTTAAATCAGCTTGAAACCTAGCAACCTCTTCTCCATCTTTAAATATTATAATAGTAGGTACAACTGCTATTTTATGTTTTGCTTGTGCTTCAGTATCTGTAGCTATATCAACTAAGCCTATAGCTTTACACTCTTCTAAATCCATTACCCAAGAAACGCCGTTAGCTTCGTTCCACCCAGCGTTGAAATGAGTTACATTTATTTGAGCAAAAGCACTAGTAACCATTAGCACAAAAACAAATAGGGTGGCATTTAATTTTTTCATTATCTATTGTATAATTTGTCCTCTATTTTGTCAAGAGTTTTTTTAATTTCGTCAACATCTTCTTTGGTTTCCATAATAGTATTACGTATCATCTGGTCTTTCATGTTGAACTCCATACGAGTAACCTCATCTGGTGGTATTATTGGTAATTCTTTTGCTTCTGCAATGTCTGCTTGTAAGGCAAACCACATACCTATTATAGTTGCCATAGCAAAACCTATAGCTATCATTGTTTTCACACTAATAGTGAAACCAGTATCTTCATTTAATTCTTTTGCCATTTTAAAATATAGTGTAATTTAATCCTAATTTAAAATCGTACCACTCCCTATTCCAGTACTTATTATATTTTCCTTCTATAAAATATCCTAGTTGTTTATTTACTTTTATTCCGTATATTAATCCACCAGAATAATCGTACCACTGGCCATCAACATAATTATGATAACTAAATTCACTGCCATCATCATAGTGATAAGGCATTAAACTTGCCCAAGCGTGTGTCCATGTTTTTTTAGAATACTTATAATAATCAAAACCAACAACAATGGAGTGCTGTATAGTTTTCTTTAATTCATCTCTCTTGTTTTCTGTATAATCTGATAGTACTTGTGGTATAACTACAGCTTCCCAAACCTCAGCGCTTGTAGCTACTACATTGCCATCTGGATCCATGTACTCACTGTTAGCCACGTTAACCGTATAACCTTCTTGTAACGCTAAATAAGTGTAATGAAGATTACCGTTATCTAACATCCATTCGTCTAAAGCATTGTAACCGTATGGTTCAGCAAGTCTATGTGTTAGCCCAACGTTCCAAGATAAGTTTTTACCTTTACGGTGTCTATATCTTTCTGACGCTTCAAAGTATTTAATATCTGCAAAACCATCTTCTAAGTACTCTAGTTTTAAAGCAAAAAAGTTTATACACAATTCGTCTGCACAACCATCGTCAGAGCTAAACCTAACAAAATGATGTTGATCCATGTAGTCTACACCTTCTTGTCTTTTGTAATCTATTTCAAATAAGTATTCAACTCCCTTAACCTTACCTACAGTGGCCGCATCACTGTAATTAGATTCCGTACCGTCATAAAACGTTTGAGCTTTGTTTTCGTATCCAAATCTTGCTATCTTACGTAAACCTATGGTAAAATTATAATCATAAGGAGTTGAAATAGTTTGTGTAGATAAACCGTTATCTACAGAAAATACATCAACATCAGAAAGCGACGTACCACCATTAACAGCAGTATAAAACGTAGAGTACTTTAACAAGCTCTTAACGTTAATATTTCCAATTGTTTGCGCCACTATTATGTTAGATATAAGCAGTAGCAATATTATTAGTCTTTTCACCATTTTTATATAGTCACTTATTTTTTAAATTCTTTACTCTTTTTCTGAAGTTGTATTATTTTTTTAACTCTATCATCTTCATATTTTAAATTTTTTATTTTACTTGAGGAAACACCTAGTTCCATTAAAAGATTTACTTGATCTTTTTTATTCATTTTAAATAACTCGTTTGACCTTTGCTCTTCCTTTGTTGGCACATAGTTTTCTACAGCTGTTAAAGTAGAATCTATTTTACTTTTGTTTTGCTTACGTAAATTCATAATAGCATCAACTCTATCTTGTTCTTTTGGATAACGTCTAGGATTTACATTGTTTGCTCTAAGTATTTTTTCTTGTTGTTTTTTGCTTAAATTAAATATTTGCTTGTTTTTAATTTTTAATTTTTTTTCAGGTGAAAAATCTTTTTTCTTTTCTTCTCGTTTTATTCTAGTTTTTTCTTTAGAAGCTTTTTTCTTTTTGGTTTTAACTTTTTCTTTAATATCTTTCATTTTTTGAGTATCACCAAGATTTAAACTCCAAGTTGTATAACCACTAAAGAACATTGCTCTTTGAAAAGCTGTGTACTGATTGTCTGAAGCGTTTCTAAGGTTGATTGTTTTTTGGTATAATCTATTTACAGGTGCAGTAGTTATAGCTTCTACGTAGTTTGTAACAGCTGACCATTGAGGATTATCAATATCAAAAGTTTCCATTTCATCTATAATTTTTTTATTATAGTTTAAGGTTTTTTCAGCATTAACAATTTTTCTAAGTTTAATACCTACAACAGGTGAAAAGTTTGCTAGCTCCATTATAACAGCACTTTCATCTTTGTTATAACCTTTTTCTCTTTGCTCAGCAAACTTTATAATCATATTTTTTAAAGTAGATACCGCAACGCCGTATATACCAGAACCTCTTAATATAGTATCTATAGCACCGTTAATAACTCTTTCTTTTTTCTTTAATATTTGCTCTGCTTTTTTCTCTTCGTCTTCATTTTCTAAACCAAACATAACAGCAAACAATGCTGTTTGTAAACCATAGAATATTAAGTTTTGAGCTGCACCATAATACAATATTCTAGACATATTAGACATATCGCTTTGTGTTTGTGTAGTATTAGGAGGTGTAATTCTTCTATTTATAATATCAGATCCAGCTTTTTTAATTATTCTATTATATTGAGATGGTGTATTTAAAAAGTTTAAAATTAATTTACCTACCCAAGCGGCTTGCTGCGCAGACGTCATGTCAGGTCTAGCTGACTGCTGCGTAGAGTTTGTTATATCTTGCAAGTCAATAAAAGCTTTATCTTCAGCTTCTTTTTTACTTAAACCATCTTTTATATACTTGTTTACTCTGTTTCTATAAAAAGTAGCGCCACCAGTTGCAATTGCAATATTATCACCAATTTGTGTAGGTAAAAATCCTAATCTAAGCGCTTTACCAACAATAATTGACACTTGATCAAACATATTATCTGGCCTAGCTTTTTTAATAGCTTCAGCAAGTTCAGCACCGTTAATATCTGTTTGCAAACCACCACGTCTTTGTTTTAACATATCAGAATTAAATATCATTGCAAAGTCTTTCCAATATTGCGGTTGATTAGCAAAAGCTATACCAGCAGCAAGTATATTGTTATCGGCAAAGTTTAAAAAGTTTACATTGGACATTTGCTGTAACAACGCTGATCTAGTGTTAAAAAACATAACACCAGAAACAGAAGCGTTTAACCAGTTCATAAACATATTTGGTTTTGCGCTAGCGCCTTTTGATCTATTAACTCCAGTTTTAATTCTATGAAGCATATCTTCTAAAGCTTCTCTAAAATCTTTACCGTAAGCAGCTTCTATTTTGTTTAAGTTTTCAGGTGAAAACAATACCTCAGCATTTTCGTTAAACTCAGTAAAATATTGTTTTCTACCAACTCTACCAGTAGCATCTACTAAATCTATCCTTATATTACCAGTCTCCCAATTTGGACCTGGATCAACATAAGTTTCTTGTTTAGATATTGTGTTTAAAGTTTCAGCGTAGGCTCGTAACTCAGAATCGTTTATTACTACTTCAACAAGACCAGTTTGATCGGTTTTACTTAAGCCAGGTATTTTATAACCATGTTTATTCCATAAATATACTCTTATTGCATCTTGAAAAGTAAAATCACCATCAGGTGTGTTTTTTATTAGTTTATTTTTAACTTCTGGAAACTGTTTGTTTAATGATTTATAATCGTTTGCTATAGCTTGTTTAGCTGTATCTATTTCTCTATATGCTCTATTTAATGGTCTAACTAAAGCTTGTTCAAAAAAGTTTCTATGTTCATTACCTTTTTTACCTTTGCCCATGAAATTATATAATAACCCTATAAAGTCTTCGTGTGATGGTGGTATAAAAAATCTAAACTTACCTTTACTTTCACCACGCTTTCTAGCTTTAGTATCTGAAAAACGTTTTCCAGCGTCAATACCAGTTACTTCTTCTAATATGTTATTAAAGTCAGTATCCATGCCTTTACTAAACTTAACTTTAGCTTGTTGAACTTTAGACTTAACATCAAACTGATCTAACATGTTTTTAACAGCTTGTACGTTTTGTAAAGCATCATCAGCAAAATAAAAATCATTATAACCATCACCAACTTTATCGGCTATCCAAAGCGCTTTAGCTTCTGCCGTAGAGTTAGCTAAACCAGTTATGTTTTTTAATGGTATATTTAAACCGTTAGCTTTTAAAAAGTCAAATATAGCTTTAGCAGCTTGTGGTGGTCTAGCTGTTAATACAAACATATTTTCAGGACCAAATTTCTTTTGTAGTTTTAACGCTTTTTGAAATAATGGCGCTAACTTGCCTTTTACAACTTTGTTAAAATCAGAAAAGTCAAATGTAAAACCTTGATCTAATAAATCTTCATATGTACTAGCATATTGCTCAGCGTTTAAAGTACCAGTAGTTCCATCTGGTCTAGTAAACTTAACTAATGATTTTGTCGTAGCTAATGTATCATCAAAATCTAAAACAGTAATACCTTTTGGTTTGTTTACAGATCGAGAAAGCATTATCGCTTTGTTTACTTTTTTAGTTTTATTAACACCCTCTTTCATTCCAGGTATTTTACCCTCTTTGTTTATATTATATATCTCCGCGAAAGTTCTACCGTCAAGGCCCTTAATAGAAGAAGGATTAATACTAGCAACCGCCTCATTGAAATATCTTTGCCACCAAAAATTATTAACAACACTCCAATTTATTGGCATTGAAGTTCTAAGTTTGGCATCTATAAGCTTTTCATCCATAGCCTTGTCTAGATATATAAGTTTATAGTTATCTACAACTAAATCATAAGAAGCTTTAAAATCACTATCTCCTAGTGCAGCATCTAACAAGTAAAGATAAGCAGCTGTAGCTGGCATAGCGTGTTCGTATTCAACTTTTAACTCTCCTTTTTTTGTTGGAGTTAATTTTTTAGAGTAACCAATAAATTGAGCGCCTAACTTGTGCCAGTGGTTTGTATCGTTTCCTGTAATTTTTAAATAATTGCTTATAACAATAGCATTGTTACGATTTGATTCTATAGCAGAATTAAAACGCTTCCACATTTCACGATGTATTAAAGCTACTTTTTTATTCCATTCTTCTATTTTACCGTTTTCAATGTTTTTTTCAATTGTTTTAGGGTTTTTAAATATTGTTGAATATGCTGATATTGAAAAGTCGATAACATTACCTTTAGAATCTTTAAAATCACTACCATACTTTATGTTAGTATCGTTTTTTAACTCATTAATAGCGGGTACGTATACGTTGTTATATAAATCTTTATACTTTTTATTTAATTCTTTATTTTTGCTTTTTCCAATAACATAATAACTTGGCGTAAAAGCTGAACCACCACCTGGACCAAACCAAAAAGCTCTAGGCATTAAAGGTAATAAGTCTTTCTTTAAAGCTTTAATAAAATCTAAAATTCCTTGCTCAGTTTTTAAATTAAAACTAGCTTTAAGTTTGTTAAACTTTAAAAGCTTATCTACAACTTTACCCTCCTCTATAGCAAAAGAATCTCTTACAAAACCTTCTACAGCTTTACTAAAAGCAACTTTACTTTGTCCAGCTGTAATATCAGCTATTTCTTGTTTCTTTGCTTTTTTACCACCAACACGGGCTAACGCAGGGAACGCGTCTAATATTCTTTGAGCTGAAGATAATGACGCTTGCATACTAGCAACTACAGCTGCTCCTTTTAGCAATTGACCTATTACAGATCTATTTGCTTTTGTAGGTAACTTATTTGTTTCTTGTTTTTCTGTAATACCTAAATCTTTTTGAAACTGTTCTGCTACTTTTGTAAGTTCTTTATCATTGAGATTTTTAAATTTATCTTTTAACTCCCACATGCCAACCTGTGATGTCAATCCTTGTGATCTAACTCTTTTGCCATCTGGCTTAAACTTTTTATCGTAAAAGTATTCTAAAATTCTATTTGGTAAACCTATAGCTCTACCATAAACATCTCTTGATACTTTTATATTTTCTCCTATTCTATTTATATCAGCATCTTTTTCACTAACATTAGTGGGGTTTAATATCTTTATAAAACTTTTGGTAGTATTTATATCAGAAAAATAATCTTGTATATTTGTGGCTTCG
>CAACVC010000337.1_pt1 | contig 10719 bp, 5 predicted proteins | sample 2381761 | NCBI WGS metagenome assembly CAACVC01 (sample SAMEA5211966, study PRJEB30684) | marine metagenome | biome: Marine; feature: Epipelagic; material: Water | collected 2015-10-15 | depth 45 m
ATACTTTTTTAGATGATGGTGTAGATAGAGATAAAGTAAATGAATTTTCTCCTCTAATTCTACTTTGCAAAGGTCCTACATATGAATTAAACCCATCAGCTTCAACCGTTAAAGTAGTATTTAAAATTGAAGTGGGTTGGATTGTAAAAATTCCATTAGAATCGGTTGTTCCTGAGGTATTAATAATAGGGGTAAAAGAAGATATAATAGACACAGTTGCCCCAGAAATAGCATTGTTTTCTTGATCTATAATCATAATATCACCTTGGTAATAATTATCAGCATTTAGGGTTATGTTTTGCATACGAGTTTCTGCAGTAGCTAGATTAATACCATATATTCTAGATTCATTTGCAATTATGGCAATCCCATATATTTGTAAACTATCGTAACTCATTATAATGACCCTGACATATCAGTTCTTAATGTTATTTTAAGTTGTAAATATCTTGCGGATACATTGAAAAAACTTCCACTATTAAAGTTTTGATCTCCGGACCCAGTAATTTGAACTCCATTAATATTAACTTTAGGGGTTTGCCCCCATTCAAATATTTTATAAGATTCAGAAGATAAATCAGAAGCATTACCATATCTCATTTCATATTGATATCTTGTTGGATTATAATTTAATGAACCTGAGGGATGTGTAGATGGTGCTGCAGCATTAGGTGCTAAAGTAGTAAATCCTATGCCTACATTATTAATAACTTTAGTTGCACCTTGATCTATAACTGCGGATGTTATTGATCCTGAATGTTCACTTCCATCAATTTGAAATCCTCCTAATGAAGATGTTGTTATACCTTCCCAAGTTGCTCCTCCCATAGGATGTAAAGGGTTAGCTGAGCTAGATTCATAACCGTATCCTACTGATGGATTAGTACCTCCTAAAGTATTAATAGCTGTATTAGTTCTAGATTTATACATTATAGATGAACTTACTCCAAATTTGATAGTGTTCATTATATTATTAAACATTCCTGATCCAGATAACTGTGTGTTATAATCTATTTCATTTACATAAAAGCAATTTTTAAACATTTGTGCTATACCTACTGCATATGCTGCACTATGGCTTGGGTGTGCAGTATTAAATGTACCAGTTTCATTATCAATTATACCTATAGGATCTTGATCTGATGGTCCATATGTTAAAAATCCTCCATAGGCGGTGCCTCCTCCCATATAGTCACTACCATCAGAAGTATATAGATCCAAACTACCGTTGTAAAATGCTACTTGAGTAGCTGCTGAAAAAACACACCCATCAAATGAAGTACCCCCTAAATTACTACCTGCCCATGCCACACATCCAGGATTATCTATAATACATCCGTGAAAATGTTGAGCATAAGCGTTTGCATTAGGGTATGAACTCCATGGTTGATTTCCTGTTGTATTAGAGTTTTTAATTAAACAATTCTGGTAATTCCCAGTTCTTAGTTCACTACTCCAATTAGCAGTATTGTCAAGAGTACATCTAACTAAATTTTGATAATAAGGTTGATAATACCTTTGTCTATAAGAATTAAAGTTTCCTATGTTTTTAAAATGACAATCTATATATGCAGGTTCTTGTTGCTCATTGGATGGCATTATCAATCCCCAATTTATGATGTTCATATTTTTTAGATAACATTGTCTCCAATAACCAGTTAAAGCATAAGTATTTCCCGTTCCTTCTAAATATACTTCACCATCTCCTTGAAAGGTGTGATATCCATAAGCATTCCCCATTGCTAAAGTTTCTTGATAAACTCCAGTACCTATTACTATAGTTTTATAATCTCCTGCTGCTTGGGCTGCTGTAATTGCAGCACCAATAGTTTTGAAGGGAGAGTCGGGACTAGTACCAGTATTTGAATCCTTTCCCCCTAATGAGGATACAAAATAATCTCCTGGATAATTAAAATGATTTGCCATGTTATTTATTTTCTCTTATTAGTTTAGTTTCTGTAGCATGTATTGAGTATTCATTTGGTTGTTTGTAAATAAATGAAGTTATGATTTTATAATTATATGTGTCATAAGATGTATCAACAAAGGTTTGGGTGTCTCTTTTTGAGAGGTTTGGATTAGGGCCTGGTGTAAATGATGATGAAATATCATTATTTTGTATAACTTCTTCACAAAAATCTAATGAACCTGAGTATGCATTTGTATGGGGTTGGTTGTATATATCTAATGATGTGTTTATCTTTGACCCATTTGGTAGTGTAATTATTGCCATTATTTTGTTTTTATATAAATATTATGTAACTTTTATTTCTGTTATATTTGACCCATTATATGTCAAAGTATATAATTTATTAATACCGTCTGATCCAGTAACTGCTACAGATGTTGGTCCATCACTTCCATATGCTATATTGGTTATTTGTTGAGTACCTGCTTGGAATGATTGGGTAACTTGAGTTAAATTATCTCCAGTATATTTAAAACTTGCTGTTGTGTATAATGTTCTTTGGGTACCATTAACACTTAATGAACTTGTGGCATTGCGAACTATAACATTATCTCCAGATGAGATGTCTCCAATAGTTAATGTATTACCATTTGCAGATATGGTTCCACCACCCATTAATTTTAATGTTGATTGTGCTGATGGTAATCCTATTTCTACATCTCCTACCGTGTTTTGATCTCCCAATATAATGTCTCGACTTGAACCAGATTCAGGACTTATTATCATATCTCCAGAACCAGATACGGATATTGTTCCTATTAGTTCACCAGATTCATTGTAGAATTCTAAAGGTTTGTTATTTAAAATATCGAAATTCATTTATTATAAATATTAAAGTTTAATTTTGTTGAACTTAATAGTTGAAGTTAAATCTGAAGATTGTTTCAATACTTTATGTTGACCTGCATTAACTGTTGTTGGTAATGATCGAGATCCTAAATAATTTGTATTTCTTTTTTCTTTATTAAACATATTGAGTACATCCCAATTATTTGATATTATTTCTATGTTATTTAAATTATTTGTAACTATATTAAAAACAACATCTTTTAATGAAATGGATAATCCTGTTCGCTCAGTGGAATGCATCTTAGGAATCTCAAAAGCATATTCATAAAACCCAGGAGATAAGTTGTGTAATGTACTTTTGTTAAATTGAGTAGTAGAAGTTTCATATATATAATCTACATCTAAAATCTTTTGATTGCTCGTATCCATTAAATAAATTGTATTTATATTTGCTCCATGCATATTATATTGTTGAGATGCGGCGCCAGTCCCTCCATTATTATATTTTTTATATATTGGTACTTTATATTGAAAATTTAAATCTAATTTAATATCACATGTTTGGGTTACTTGAAATGAACAAATAAATAATACACTTTTACCATATGAGGCATATGTAGAATAATTATAGACAGAATTATTAAAAATATCAATAAACCCATCATTTGTTATTTTAAATGCTTTAAAATTACGATATGCAGATCCAATTAAAATATGATCATATTTATAATTTGGATTTGATTCTTTTGGCATAAATGTTCCTAAAGATGGTCCAGAAGATCTATTTACATTATTTGTATTATCATTACTATTGGTATTAATATATACATAATCTTTCATAGTCTGCATGTTTCCTGCAGAAGGAAACCCAAAAGAATTAAATATGTTTAATTTATATGGAATGTTAACATTATTAATAAGATTATTTCCTCCTGGTCCATTATATACAGGATTCAAATCAGTAGGAGATTGTATTATGTTATCTAAGTGTATATATTTATCATAATTAGTACTTACTGCTCCATCAGGAGTTGGTTGGTATATCTCTTGAATAGCTGGTCCTGGAGCATATATATTTCTGAGGAATATCTGACCATGAATGGAATTTAAAGATTGATTATATGATGGGGTTAATGGAAATGGTGTAGCAGTTCTTTTAAAATTTATAAAATTATACACTAATTTTGTATATGTTGTGTTTATTCCTATCGTTGGGATAGTAATATTATATGAAGATAATATGTTAAATGCTTGGAAGTTAGAATAATAATTTGTGGTTGTGGTGTAAGAAGATCCTCTTACATTTGCATTTCCATGAGTTACTTGGTTTTTTACTAAACCCCAATATTGTAAAGATGCAATATAATTTTCACTTGGAACATCAGTTCCAAAATCAGAAAAATATCTTATTGCTCCTAATCCATTACCAGAAAATACAGCACCCCTTTTCATACTAAAATTTTGACATAAAAAAGTATTTGTTCCTGTTGAACTATAAATTCTAAAAAGAGTTGATCTACTGACTCCGTTTAAATTTATTTTTCCTCGATTTTGTTTTACTGCCATACAGCCTGCAGTCATGTGTGTATGTGATATAGGTTTATCTAATGTAACTACATTTCCATTGATTGCCGTTATAGTGTATAAAATACTATCTCCTCCATTGATTTGTTTTATAGGAGTAGTTCCATTTAAGTATCCAGTTACATCATAAGATTTTGTATATTGATCATAACTTTTTAAATATGCAAATATATCTGGACTATTTAATTGTTTATTACTAAAATATATTCTATCACCTATGGAGTAATTAGATGTACTTGCTAATTCAACTTGACATAATGATGCTGTAGGTCCCCCGTATATATCTGTGCATTCGTTGTATGCAGGAGGGTTAAGTGCTGATCCAGAAAAATTATATACTCCAAAAAAGCCTGGAGATCTTGTAGATACTTTAGTATTTCCTGCATTATAAAATTCAATAAATCTTTTATTAACAGATCCACTTGGGAATGTATAAAAACGAGTATTAGGTCTAAAACTATTTAGTCGTTGATCATTAAATTCAGCTAGTACCGTTTCCCAGGCAGGAGATTCTACTCCTATATCATCACATACTCTAAATCTAACTCCATTAATCTGGTTGTTAATGGTATATTCAGTTTCATAACTAGCATTTGTTGGAACTTGTATTCCAATTGTGTCAAATTCAACTTGTTGTCCTAAATCATATATTATTTTAAAGTTAGTAGAATTATGGAATCCACCATCCCAATGAGATGATACTGTTAGTCTAGGGCTAGTTGCACCTGTTAGATAATAGTTTGTTTGAAAATGGCGAAAATCATTGGAGTTGTTGTATTGTACTTTATAAATTTGGGTAGGTCTTATATTAGAAACTCCTTTATTATATTCAATATCCCATAATAAATTTTTGTGACCTTTAACATCAACTACTTCTGTACCATACCATTTTATATCCTGGTTAGGGTAATGGTTATATAATAAGCCTCCTTCTTTAATTTTATCACGGTAATTAAATGAATCTTGTGTATCAAGTAATAATAATTGATATCTAGACTTTACGTTTAAGCTGTGTATTGATCCATATTTACTTAGTTCTACTCCAATTGCCCCTTTTCCACTTCTATATATACTTTGATGTACATTTTGTTCAACATTTTTTATTTTTAAAAATGTATTTACAATGCCCTTTTCAATTGTAAGTCGTATGCTAGCAGATCCTGTAGCAGCAGATGATGTTATATGACCAACATCAAATTCCGTAGGAGAGTTTGTACCTGATTCAAAAGTTCTTGGGTAAGGTTTATACATTAATGGATTACCTAGACCTGTACCTCGAGGCGTAACTTTATAGTTAGATGATAATGAGTAAACAAAATTATAGTTAGATCCATACATATGTACAGATGGACCATTACCATGTAACCTAACCCCACTAGCATATGGATAAGGATATACATAATTATTACTAGTAGGACCTATTGGGCTTATTGTATTTTGATGGGATGTTGCATATGGATCTAAACCATAAAGTATACCAAATGAATTATCAGGATCCCATCCTATACTTGAAGTTGGGTCTCCAGACCCATCTCGAATTAAACTACCAGAGACAATAATTTCTCCTTCATCCCATAAAATATTTTTTAAATTATAAAAACCACGCAAATAATGGGAACTAACTATATCATGGCTGTAATTACGCCAACGAGCACACATTGTAGGATCTAATTTTAAAGCATAATAATTATTAAAAGATCCTGATGCCCCTCCATATCTATCAGCATAATATCCATTATACAGTGATCCAGTGCCATATTTCTCACTTCCATTTTGAAAAGACCCAGTAATGAGTAAACGGTTTCTTTTATATTGCTCAGTCCAGTATGGATAGCTTGATAATCCATATGAGTTGTAAGTGATATTATTTTGGCTTTTCATTACTATATCAGATCCAGTTGCAAAATTGTCATTTAATACAAAATAATCATTAGGATCTACTGTGCCTTGTGTAAAATCTAAAAATAGTGATTGGGATAAAAAGGTAGTATCATGTAATATATTATAGGCACTTCCACTTATAACAATAACATCTCCTTTTTGATATTCTTTATGATTACTATCTACTAATACAACACGTTTTGTTCCTGTATAATTATCTGGTTGGTTGTCTGATGTAAATGTTGATATATAATCTGATTTAGAATATAATCCCATATCAGATTGTATTTCTCCTTCTTTACCATAAAATTTTACTACTGTAGCAGTATCACCATCAATTTTAGCAATTTGAATTACTTCATCATTTTCTACTTGATGTGTAAAGGTGGGCATACTATAGTAATTAGAATTAATAGAACCTGTTGTTAAAACAGCAGATCTATTTCCATATAGAACATTCGAGTGGATTCCACTGTTTCGTTGTATAAGATTATCAAATGAATCATAGTTAGTAATAGATCCAGATGCATAGGGTAATCCTTTATCTTCTGATTCAGCATTAAATCTTAAAGAACCTGTTGATTCAATAGTTATATAATCTCCAACGGAAAATGAATTATTTAAATTAGTTATTTGGATTGTAGAATCTCCAGAATATGATGCACTAGGAGAAACTGATGATGAATAATTTGCAGCTCCAGAAATTATTAAAGAAATAGCGCTAGCTGCTGCCCATATTCCAGATTCTGGGACAATTGTTGTTCTACTAGATGAAACTTCGATAGTGGCTTCATCTGTTACAACTAATGTAGTATCTCCAGATGATTGATCCGTAATGTCAATTGAAGGATAATATATTCCTTCTTGTAAATCATGTAGCGTAATTTTAGAAGAATCCTTTATATGAAACTGATTTAGTTCACTCATTTCTATTCTTCCAACATTCCAATGTTGACTTCCTGTTATTTCATATTTTTGTAAAGAAACATTAGTATATATTCTTTCAGTGGTTTGAATTAAATAACCATTAATTTTTTGGTTAGTATCTGAGGGTTTTGTAAAAATTGGTACGTCTACTATTGATGAAGTTACAAAATCTCTATAATTTCTGTCTAATTCCACATTATGGAAATAATTATGATTAACTGCATTTTTAAATTTAAATTTTAAAACCCCAGGAATAAAATCACCAATTCCCATAACTGTCGACATATGTTTAGGCTTTGCGTAAAATTCTCCAGAACCTGTTGATACACTATATCCTATTCCATATTCAAAACTTCCAGAATAATCAATGGCTGCAGCATTAGATGATGTATATGCATGTCGAATTGCTCTAAAATAATTACTTTTATCATAAGCAGTAATATTAGAAACACTATACCCATAAGAACTATGAAATGGTCCTGTTGTACCATAATCTTCATCAGCTCCGCCTTTCCAATATAAGGTTATATATCTAGGATCATTAAGCTGAGAAGTATTATTAGTAATACCTCTTCCATTATGAGGTCCTATTACTTCAAATGTATTTGTAAAAGTTGAATTGGCTCGTAATTTAGATGCTATACTAGCAGCCATTAATGTATTTGTGTTATATTCCTCCCTATCAGTTTCAGTTACTGTAGCTCCATTCCAATTAATTGTTGTTGTTGCAACACTATTTACTCTGAAAGTATATGCCCATGTTTTATAATATAAAGGACCTGCATATAGTCTAGGTAATAGAGTATTTTTATAATATGCATTAAAATTATTAACACTACTTTCAACCTGCAGGGAAAATGAATTACCAGAATTAAATTTTGTCCTATAATCTATACCTTCTTGTGTCCATAAACTAGATGAAAATATATTATTGTTATCAAATTGAGCAGGATATATTGGAGAATAACTAGTATTAAAATTTGCATCTCTATTACCATAAGTTTTTTGAAGTGTGCTTGTACTCCATTCATTAGTTGAAGCCTTATAAGGTCCCCAAAATCTTGCTACATCATTAGGACCTGGGACAACTCCACCTATCCATGTGTTAGGATCTAACACATTTAATGCATTACTACCTGTATTAACTTTTGCGTATATAAAATTAGCCATAATTAAACATTTCTAAAATGAGAATTTAAAACATTAAATATTTTTTCTATCCAATTAAAAAGTTCTTGCATGTAATCTGGAGTTATTTCTCCTTGATCTCTGTAATGTGCTTCAAATTCATCCCTTTTTGTTATATATGTTTGGTAGGCAATTTCAATATCTTGTTTACTATATGTAATAGTAGAATTTATTGTAATAGTTTCATTATTAAAATCAATATCGGTGTCTGTTACTGAATGAGATCCGTATAAAAATAATAATTCTGCAGGTAATAATTCTTGAAGGTGTATAAATGTGCTCATAACTTATGGTCTATTTAGTGATTTATAGGTGACTTCTGTTCCTACTGGTAAGGTGGTAAAATATTTTACTGTGCTCGTAGATTGGGGAGCAAAATCTATATCATAACGTAACCTTAATCCGTTTATAAATACCTCTAAATATTCAAAAGTTGATGAAGAAATAAAGGTTAATCCACCAGGAAGTGGAACAGTTGTTCCTGATGATGTAATTGCTGTTGTTGTTAAATATTTTACTTGTGGGTTTATTAATGGTACTGTTGAGTCAGGAAGTAAAACAGATGAAGCAGATGAAAAATCTACTATTGAACCTGATGCTGTTAATGATCCTGTTATTACTGTGTTGCCTAAACTTCCAGTGTCAATTGAAGATCCACCACCACTACCTACAGAAAAATCACTTGCTCCTATTGTTATAGTTTCTAATGCTGTTCCTGGAGATCCACCTGGATTAGCTACTACTGTAGTTCCTCCTCCTCCAGAAATAGTAGTACCATTAACTATTAAATGTCCAAATGATGCCGTTGATGAAGATCCGGAAATATTACCTTCAACTATTTCTATATCACCTGATGAAGATATTTCAAATAGTGGTAGTCCTGAAATGTCATTTACAGACATTAATATTCCATCTAATCCATCATCTACCGAAAATAGTGATCCTGAAGTTGATCTTACTTTAAATATGTCATTGCCCGATCCTGTAATATCTAATTCCCCTGTTATAAGAGCATTACCTGTAAAAGGAAAGGCTGATGTTACTCCTGGTACATTTAAAGCTACGGATGCTGTACCTAGTAAATTTGAACCTGCTGCTAGTATTACATCACCTGATGATGATACTGTTAGTATAGGAATACCAGATATGTCATTAACAGACATTAGTACTCCATCTAACCCATCTTGAACATCAAATAATTGCCCTGCTGATCCTTTTACATCAAATATACTTGATCCAGATCCTTGTACTGATAATGATGATGTTAAAGCCCCTGCTGCTGATTTAGATATAATTAAATTGTTATTAGTTAGTTTAAATCCATTAGAATCAGAAAATATACCAGATCCACCACTGCTCCCTACTGAAAAATTACTTGCTCCTATTGTTATAGTTTCTAATGCTGTTCCTGGAGATCCACCTGGATTAGCTACTACTGTAGTTCCTCCTCCTCCACCAGCTGCTAAAGATGCTGATGTAAAAGTTCCACCACCTAATAATAATCTATTTGATATTAAATCTCCACTAGCACTAATACTTCCTGTAACATATAAAGAACCTGTTATTTGACTAATTCCTGTTCCTGTTGTGCCCCTACCTACAATAAATGTTGAATCATAAACATCAAATAAAATATTTGTAGAACTAAGCATAGAAGATTTTTGTCCTATAAGAAATTCTGGGTTAGTTGTTCCTCCAACACCAAAATAATGTCCGGTTGCATTACCTACATTTGAAATTATTGCAGTATCAGATTGTATATTTGTTTCAGATGTACCTTGATATTTTACTTCATATCCATTATGTGTAGCTATAAATAATCCCGAACCTGCTGCAGTATCTCCTAGATATAATGATCCTGTTATTCTAGTGGGTCCTATAATTTTTGTTGATCCCGTAACATTTAATGAACCTGTAATTTTTGCACTTCCAGCCATTGGATTTAATGAACCAGAATCTATAGATAAAACTCCGCCGCCCATGCCAGAATGATTTGTACAATAATAATATAATGGCGCTGTTGTTGCAGCAGTGATCGATATCAATGTATATGCACCAGCAGATCCAGGAGACCCTACTACTGTAACTCCTGTACTATATCCAGAACTTCCGCCAGTGTCGGTTGAAAATCTGAATGGATGTCCTCCGTTGGTGGCATTACTTGAATCTGATTGATCAAATTTATAAGCATCGCCTTGATTCATTACTACAGAGCCAGTTAATACTGTATTAAGATAATATTTGTTGCCACTGCCTGGATCATTCACGGTTACTGCAATTGAATGAGTTGTTCCTGTGCCTGGAGGTCCGGTACCTGTTGTTTTACTTATAGATAAATCTCCATCTAAATCTAATGAAGCAGATACGCCTAAATTATTTCC
>CAACVC010000338.1_pt1 | contig 10661 bp, 14 predicted proteins | sample 2381761 | NCBI WGS metagenome assembly CAACVC01 (sample SAMEA5211966, study PRJEB30684) | marine metagenome | biome: Marine; feature: Epipelagic; material: Water | collected 2015-10-15 | depth 45 m
TGAAAAAACAGTCAACCTAATAGGTCAAGAGGTCAAACCTCAAACAAATCAACCAATCATCGAAATATTTGATGATGGTACAACTCAAAAGAAAATCATAATAGAATGAAAAATCTAATCTTAACACTAATTATTACACTACCATTAACTGTTTTAGGACAAGGTTGGGAACAGACGTATGACTTTAATAGTCGTGAAGAGGGATATTCTGTTGATCAAACACAGGATGGAGGATTTATTGTAGTAGGGAGTCGAGGTAATTGGTCTGAAATGATTATGATTAAAACAAATAATAATGGACTAATTGAATGGTATAAAACATTTGGAGACACAACAAGTTGGTGGGATATGAATAGTAATGAAATTGTTTCATTTACTAATTTAGGGTGTTATGTAAAACAGTCAAGTGATGGTGGGTATGTGATAGTAGGTGTATTGAATGATGAATTTTCCATGATAAAAACAGATAATCTTGGAAACGAACAATGGGTAAAAACTTATCCAAATCATGAATTTGGAGGTATTTATATTAATGGTATTCAGGAAATTAACAACGGATTTGTTATGAAAGGGTATTATAATGGAGACCCTTGTTTAATAAAAACTGATAATCTAGGAAATGAAATATGGACTCAATCATATCCAAATCTGTTTTCTACCCTTAATTGTGTAAGTCAAACTATTGATGATGGATTTGTTATGACAGGTTATAAATATCAAAACGGTGTTGATGTTTCATTAGTTAAAACAGATAGTTATGGTAGTTTAATTTGGTCAAACACTTACAATAATGGTTTCGATTCCGAAGGGTATATGGTAGAAGAAACTAATGATGGTGGGTATATAGTATTGATTTCTGACTGGGACAATATTTACTTAAAAAAAGTAGATAATAATGGAAATGAAGTTTGGGAACAAAATTATGGAAATGGTGAGAGTTTTTCTATGAAAGAAACAACTGATAATGGGTTTATATTTACTGGTCAAAATGGTAATAATAATGTCTTCTTAACAAAAACGGATAACTTTGGTAATATAATTTGGACTCAAGATTACATGACTAATTACCCTTACAGTGGTTCATATTCAATTCAACTAACAAGTGATGGAGGGTATGTAATATGTGGTTACGTTGAGGATTCAAATCAAAATGGAGATATCCTATTAATAAAAACAAACCAATTCGGTAACATCACCTCAACCTTTGAAATACCACTACCCAACCCTAAAAGAAAACTAGAAAAAACAATCAACCTAAAAGGTCAAGAAATCAAACCCCAAACAAATCAACCAATCATTGAAATATTTGATGATGGTAGTGTAGAGAAAAAGATTATTGTTGAATAAATAACAATTAAACACAACATTAAACCTCACCTCTTAATTGAAGTGAGGTTTTTTTATGTCTTAATGTGAAAGTGTGGATAGGGATAAAGGGAATATTATTTTTAGAACAAAACGTTGGTTGTGGTCTAATTAAATAATGAATAAAATGAAAAAAGTAATTGGTTATATAAGAGTAAGTACTGAATATCAGAAGTTAAAAGAAAATAGTATTAATAATCAGATTAAATCGATTAATGAATATTGTAATAGAAATGATTTTGATTTAGTTGAAATATTTGAGGATAATGGAATTAGTGGATTGATAAGTAACAGAATTGGTTTAACTGAAATGATTGATAAAATTAAAAGTGAAAATGTTGATTGTGTTATAGTATATAGTTTAAGTCGATTAGGTAGGAAATTGAAAGATGTAATTCAGTTTATTGAATTATTAGAAAAGAAAAATATCAAATTTATTAGTTTGAAAGAAAACTTCAATAGTAATGATATAGTTGGAAAGTTAATGTTTAACATATTAGGTAGTATTAATGAATTTGAAGTAAATATTTTAAGTCAAAGAATTAGTGATGTTAAACAATATAAGAAGTCAGTTAAGGAAGTTTATTGTGGTAAAATATTATTTGGTACAGAAAGAATAGATAATAAGTTAGTTAAGAATGATAAGGAATTTAGAGTATTAGAATTGATTGATGAATTAAGAAATAAAGGAAATAGTTACTTTAAAATAAGTAAGTATTTAAACGATCATAATATCTTAAGTAAAGAAAATAAATGTTGGTATGGAAGTAGTGTAAGAAGTGTTTATCAGAATGGTGTGTTAGATTTGTTTTGATTTGTAAGTTTGTAGTATCAAACACTAATAATATGAAACATTTATTAATATTACTAATCAGTGTAATTCTATTTAGTTGTTCAAATCAGAATAAAAGATATCACATAGATAAAACAACTACTCCATCTGATACAATTACATATTTAAAATCTGATATGAAACCTTTAAATGGTATTGTTTTTTGTGAATTTGGAGATATTGGAAAGTATATTAATGGTAAGAAAGAAGGACTTCATAAAGAATGGTATGAAAGTGGACAAATTAGTTCTGAGTTAGAATATGAACATGGAGAAAGAATCTTTAAAAGGTATATGAAACTATGGAATAGTGACGGACAACTTATGTTTGAAGGAAAGTATTATGGTGATGAACAATTTGAAAGAGAATATTTTTATAATGGACAGTTAAAATGGGAGGTTATATATGATAATGAAGATAAAGTACTTTCCAAAAAGTGTTGGGATGTAGATGGAAATAAAATTAATTGTGAAGAATATACATGGAATTAAAGGTTGTTAAGTATAGAAATATTGGAGTTGTAGAAGATAATTATGTTGAGAAAGATTATTGGGATGAACACAAATATTGTGGTTTTGAATTGAGTAATGGGAAATGTATTGTCTACATCTATACCATAAATTATTTTGGAGATGATTCTAATGGAAGTGAAACCGAATGTTATTATATAGATAGTTTAGATAAAAAATTTGAAAAAGGTTTCTGGTGGAAAGACGAAAAAGTTGATGAGAAAGAAATCAAAGTAATTGAAGATTACTATGAGAATGAATCAGACTTTGATTGTGATGAAGAAACTGAAATAATTACAGTAAATCCTTAAACAATATCTTATCCGTTAATAGTTTCTTTGGATTAGAATAGTCTAATCTCTCTCCTATCTTTTCTTCAAAATATTTGTTTAGTTTATTTTTAAAATTCTCTTTATTTCTGTAATTCAAATTAGAGGTTTTTAATTTCAACTTCTCCCAAACATTGTATGGTTTACCTAAATAAATTGGTTTTGATTTACCTAAATGTTTAACCACTAAGTTTAAATATTCTTCACCATTTTTAGTGTTATAAACTACATAACATCTTGGATTATAATTCTTATTTATAAACTTTAAATCATTAAATAATTCTGTGTGTTGTTTTGATAAGGATTTTAAATCAACATTTATCTCATTTAATTCTTGTTGTATTTTTTGTTTTCTCTTGTTGAGTTTTTTAATCTCTTTATTTAAAACATGAAACTTTGATTTAGTATCTTTTATTGATTGGGGTAATTTCTCATAATCAACCTTATCTAAATAATCTAATTTTCTCATATTCTACACCATTTTTTGTTTGTAGTAATTGTGAATATAGAAATAATATGTGAAAAGTGGTGTGTGTTTAGGTGTAAAATTGGGTTGGTTGTTATAGTTGTTGATAAGAGAATATATCTTCTAATAAACAATCCTAAAATCATAAGAAATTTAAATGAGTAATTATCTATAATAGAGAATTTAAACCATTAAAGATGAGAATATGTTAAAGATGAAATAGTATGTGAAAACCGATCCATAACTGATTGTTATCGATAAATGGTTTTAATAGTGATTTATTGATATGTGTATTTACATCAACCACAATATTTTTATGTAACATCCTTATATACGGATATACAACATCATAACTGAGTCATATGAAGAATGTGGATATATTAACTATTGATTATACCTTTATAATTGGGGAAATCTACTTCAGAAAATAGAAAGTTTATATAAGGTCCAGTATAAAGATATGAATAGGTCTTACCCTAACCACAGAAAGAATCGATTTCTTACATTCTTTATTTTCTCATTAATATTTATCACTGTAGATATGTATAAATTATAAAGTAATACAATGAATGAAAGAGTATTAAATAAATCATTTAAAAAAGTATACAACAAAGAACAAACCAAAAAATGGATACAGTTTGGTTTAAACAACAACTACATTACAATGAATGATAAAAAAGGAATTATCAACTGGGTAAAACTTCTAAACACTAACTCATTTAATTTATAAGTCATGGAAAAACAAATCATCAACAAAAGAGAATTAAGTCAATACTTAGGTTTCAGTTTAGGTAAAATAGACAACCTAATAAAAGAAAACAAAATTGAATATTATAAGATAGGAAAGAATGTTCGATTTCATCTAAATGATGTAGATAAATGGGTGATGAGTTTTAAAAAACCTATTATCTAAAAATTTTTGATTTAAACGATTTAAGTAATTAAATCACCCAACTACATTAAGTATTATAGTTAATGTATTAAATCAATTATTATCATATTAAAATAACATGTTTAATAGTTGTTAGTGATAAAAAAAGGTAGATAATCTAATATCTACCTTCATTTATTTAAATGATTAATATTTATTTCTTTTCTTTTTCTACACTCACACTAAAATTCTGTTGAAGTTTAATAATATCATCAATCTTGGTGTTATACTTAATTTCAAAATCTTCAACATATAATTCTAACGAATCATTTATCACTTCATACAATTTCTTATTTGTAAAGTAACTTACCAGTTTAACATTCGATAATAATGTTGGATTCACAAGTGTTGTAAACCTACTTAATTCTAACTTTTCTTCTTTAGACATCTTTATAATATTTGATTAATATTTTTAAAAATATGTCAGTGATTTTAAACAAACACATTCTTACAAAAAGGTGTTTTATTCTATACTGTTTATTATTTTCATTTAGTTAGAAGATAGAATTTACGATATTATAATAAAGTATTAAAATATGAGTGAAGTTATAATTAGAAGTATGGATGATTATGTAAACACTGAGATTACAAATAATCATTTCAAAAACAGTGTCGTAGTTTATTGTAGGGTATCAACTGTAAGTCAAATTGATGGAAGTAGTTTAGATACTCAACAACAAAAAGGAATAGAATATTACCAAAAATCTAATATTCCATTTGAACACATATTAGTGTTTAGAGAAGAAGGAAAAAGTGGTGATGATTACAGTAGTGAATCAACAACCATTAGAGATTTATTAAGTGTTATTTTATCTAAAATTGAAAATGGATTAATTAAACATTTTTGGGTGTATGATAGTAGTAGATTAAGTAGAAGTACTGAACTTTCAACTATTATTATAAAAACACTATCTCAAAATGATTGTAACTTCTACATCAATACCACAAAACAAAACTTTGATGAATTAGAAAATGGATTAATGTTGAAGATACTTACTGTGTTTGATGAATATGAAAATCATAAACGATTTCAAAAATCAACACTTGGTAAGATTGAAAACATGAAAAAAGGAAAGTGGAATGGTGGATTATATCCTTATGGGTATAAAAAGGGTAATTACAGTGGTCATATTGTAATTAACAAGTTTGAATCAAGAAATGTTAAAACAATATTTACTCTTTTCAATCAAGGAAAATCAATCAAAGACATCATTATTCATTTGAGTAATGAAAATGTACTTCCACCAGTATCTACAAAAAAAGTATGGAATGAATTAACACTTCGAAATATGTTAAGAAGTGAAAAATACATTGGTAAACACAAAGTCATTACTAAAACAGACAAACATTTATCTAAACAAGAGTGTATTAAAAAAGGTAAAATAGTAACCTCAACAATTAAGTTTCCTAGTATAATATCAAAAAGGTTATTTGATGAAGTTCAAGAAAAAATGAGAACACTCAGATCTAGAAGTAGGTCTAACACTCAATTAAAGTATAAATACTTACTTAAGGAATTGATGTATTGTGGTAATTGTGGAAATATCTTAAAAATCAATAGAAATAAACACCAAAACATCAAAGTATACTATTGTAATTATTCAGAAAAGAACTGGAAATACATTGACAACAGATATCCAAAATGTGGTAAAGGATACACTAAACAAATTGATATAGATGTTGTGGAAGACTTAGTTTGGAATGAAGTATTAAAAACATTCAAAGACAGTTATCTTATCAAAGAACAGTTTAAAAAACAAGTCTTATCAAAGAGATTAAAAGAGAAAGAAAGTCCTTTAAATCAAATAAAATCCTATGAAAAATTGATTTCTAAGTACCAGAATAAGATTGAACAATTTGAAAAAAGTAAACTTGAGTTATTTGAGAAAAAACTAACTCTAAAATTAACAGAAGAACAATATGAAAGATTAGAAAAAAGTATTGACTCTGAAATTGATAATTGTAATCAATTAATATTAGAAAAGGAAAATGAAATCGACTCAACAAAAAATGGAGTTGTTTGGTTTAATTGGTTGGAAGATTTTAAAAATCACTACAATAAGATAAAAGACATAAAATCAATTGACCAAAAAAGAGATTTTATCAGTCAGTTTGTAGAGAAAATAAAAGTTTATTGGGACAAAGAAACTAAGACACACAAACTAATAATCACATTTAGATTAAAGATTGTTAAAGACAAAAGAATCAGACGTGAAAAGTATGTCTATAAAGTACAAAATGGACAAACTGATAAAGTGATTAGTAACTTTAATTCCATTAAATACAAACATCTACTTAAGAAGAAAAAGGAGTCTAATTTATTGGTAGACAGTTACTCCACAGTAATCGGGTATTTCACTACCAATACTTCTAGTCCAGAACGTTCAAGTAAAGAAAATGTTGATGAAATTTTAGTGTCATTTAACTTAGTTGTTAGATCATCAAACCTTACTAAATCGTCACATTACAACACTTACCAACACAAATTATATCGATTAATTAAATTCTTAAAAGAAGAAAGAGGAATTGGATATAGAAGAATTAGTCATATTCTAACTGAGAAAGGTTATCGAAGTGTAAGAACAAATAGTATTCTTAAAAACAATTATATCCATTCAATTTATAAGAAAGGTAAAGTAAGAGAAAGTAGAATTAAAAGAAAATTTGATAATGAACTATATAATATTTTCATTTTAGTTTAAAAAATGTAGTTTTGATAAATGAAATCAAATTTTTTTAAAGTTTTTATAACATTATTTACATTGTTGTTTTCTGTCGGTTTTTATTATTTAAGATTTGAAATCCCTCAACGTTTATATACAAAAGGACCAGAATACTTTCCAGAATGTAACCAAATTTGGATGATTTTTTCTGATAATTATTATCCTGGTACAGAAAAGTGGATGGAATCATATTATTACAACTACGAAGGAGAATCAAAATATAATAACATAGATATTTGGGGATATGACATGTTTCCTGAGAATAATAAATTTTATCAATGTAGAAAAATATTAAAAACATCACCAAGAACTAGATGTACAAATTTTACTATTGACAAAAAAGATCAATTTTGTTTAGAACATTTACAACAAAAATGAATAAATTCATAAAATTTACCATTAAAATAAGTCTGTTTATTTTATTAATCTTTATAGTTTTCGGTATACTGATGTCTATTTGGATTGGAGTTTTTAACCCTAGTAATATAACAAGACCTCCAGGAATAATTACATTATTATCAATTTTTATTAGTTGGATTTTAATTTATAGAGTGAAAATTTTGGAGAAGATAAGAGATAAATTCAAAAAGTAAATTTAATTAAACTTAACTGATCCACCTATAGTGTTAAATAGTCCAATTAAATCAGAAACACTTTTATCATCTCCCCAATAAATTATATTTAAACTATACTTCTTTTTATCATGAAGAGTAACAAAATGAAATTCTGTACAGTTAACGTTTTCTAATACTGTACCTACAAGATTCTGATCTTGATAATATGATATTCTTTTTAAAAAATATTTGTCATCAATTATTAGATTTCCTTCAAATTGAACGACTTTAACATTTTTCATTTTTGGGGGTAAAATCTTTTCTATTTCTGATAAATCACTATTTAGTTCGGATATAAACCAATTATTTGTAATATCTACATATTCTTTGTTGGTTAATTTCTGAGTATTTCTTGAAACTAATTTATCCATTGAAACCATATATCCTGTATTTTCTTCAAAACTTGTGTATTGAAAAATGGTTTTATCATCTGGACTAGGAACAAGACTTAAAAACTTTGGAATGTTAAGTGTTATTGTTGTTGTTTCATCAAAAATTTCAACTTTAGTTAGGTTATAAAATTTTATATCCTCATTTGAAGATGTAACATCTTTGTATAATGATGAATTATTACATCCAATAAATACTACAATAAATAGAATTACTAAATTTTTCATTTTTTTAGAGAATAATTAATTATCACTAATGAAATTTTATTTAATCAAAACCTAATAAATAGAATCTCTCATCGTGTATGAAAAACAAAAAACATAAATCTTGTCTAATTTCTTTTGGTCGACCGATTATTTCATATTCAATCCATAAATTATATAGTTCGAGTCCATCAAATGATTTTCTGTTTACAGAAAAATCAAGAAATCTAAATCTCCCTTTCTTTTTTAATTGAGTAAGTTCTTCTTTCTGTTCAATGAAATATTTAAAACTATCAGACATTTCATTCTCTAAATTATACCTCGTTAGGTTTTCTAAGTAATTATAGTACCGTTCTAAATCTTCAGTATTATTTTCTTTTTTTAAAGTCTTAACGATGTGAGATACTGTATCAATGTCTGATAGTTTATTAATAAAATCTTGTATTGAATAACTATCAATGTTATTTTGTATGTCAAAACAATAATCTCCCATATCTCTAAATGTTTTTACCTCGTTTAAATTTTTAGATATCTGACTAAATGATATAATTGGAAAAAATAATAGAATTAGAATCTTTTTCATAAACCAAATATATACCATTTGATTTAAACACATTATAAACTAAATCCAACACTTACACCACACCTCAACCAATAATGTCTTAAATCAATTATTATCCAATTTTTTTAATGTGTTTTAACACACAACCAAATAGTATTATTTCTATACTATTAAATAACACCAATTTAGTTAGAAGATAGAATTCACGATATTGTATATGTTCAATTAAACAATACAATATGAATTTATTTTTAATATCTCTTTCTATACACCCACCCTAACTTAATTAGTATAGAAAAAGTGATGTTTTATCATTTTGAAATTATAATTATCACTGTAGGGGGGAATAATAATATTATAATTGGTTTTAATGAATGTAAGTATTCAATTAAAACAATTTAAAAGAATTAATATCAACATTTAAATATTTAATAAAATGAGTTTTAAAAAAGAAAATTATTTAAACATCTGTAACAATAAAATCTATGAATTATACAGACTTAAAAACATGTTTGAAGAAATAAGATTGTGTGGTGAAGTATATAAAAACAAACAATGGAAACACTACAAAGAATATCATTACTTAATTGATAAGTATGGTTTTTAAAATTGAATGAACGGAACATTAAACCTCACTACTTAATTGAAGTGAGGTTTTTTTATATTTGGGTTCAAATCAAGTTTATTATGAAAAATCTAATCTTAACACTAATTATTACACTACCACTAACACTTTGGGGACAAGGATGGGAACAGACGTATGTTGAAACTTCTGATATTGGGTATGGAGGAGAGTCGGTTAAAGAAACCATGGATGGTGGATTTATAAGTATATCAATACCATGGGATGGTCCTATTGTTCGTGGTTATGTATTAAAAACTGATTCCTATGGAAATGAAATCTGGTCAAAACAAACTGACACAAACTACGTCTACAAAACTGTACATGAACTAACAGATGGATATATTATTGGAGGTGATAAGGTTTGGAATATTGGTAGTAATACTTACCCATTTTTAATGAAATTAGGACCTAATGGTTCTTTGATTTGGACGACTACTTATAATCCTAATGATTGTCATAATATTTTAAAAACCTGTTTACAAACAAATGATGGGGGGTTTATACTACTTACTGATCTTTGTGGTACAATTAGACTTATTAAAACTGATATAAGTGGGAATCTAATGTGGGAAAATGAACTTGATTCATTAAGGGGAATAGACATTATTCAAAAATCAAATAATAATTATCTAATTACTGGAAATAAAGTGTTAACACCTGGAACTTCAGATATTTTTTTATTAGAAATAGATAACTTAGGAAATTTATTATGGATTAAATTTTATAATGAACTTGATAGTAACGGTGGAAAATCTCTAGTAATAAAAAATAATAATATTATTATTGGGGGGGTAACTTCTAATATTTCAAATAACATGATCTTAAGTGATAATATCATAATTAAAACAGATCAAAATGGAAATGAAATCTCAAGATTAATTTTAAGTCACAATGATTTTGATGATCTTACAACTATTAAAAAAACTAATAACGGGTTTATTATCACCGATAAACATTTTTATACAGAAGGTAGACTAATAAAAGTAGATCAAGGTTTTAATATTGAATGGGAAAAATCTTTCACAAATGACGGATTAATAACTAATGGTGGTGGGTTAATGGATGTTATTAATACATCAGATGGTGGATTTGTATGTGTTGGTATGGATGAG
>CAACVC010000339.1_pt1 | contig 10659 bp, 12 predicted proteins | sample 2381761 | NCBI WGS metagenome assembly CAACVC01 (sample SAMEA5211966, study PRJEB30684) | marine metagenome | biome: Marine; feature: Epipelagic; material: Water | collected 2015-10-15 | depth 45 m
AGATGTCCTCTGGACTATCAATTGTTGCTAACACTTCATCGTCGTTTAGCAGACGAATTTCCCCACCATCTATCTTGATCCTTGATCCGGCGTAACGTGCAAACATTACCCAATCATTGACCTTGCACCACGGGCCTTCAGGATATCTTTCTTTATCCTTATAACATTGTGGTCCCATAGCTAAAACTAATCCAACTTGAGATGCAACTTGTTGCCTCTCTATAGTTGTTTCAGCTAATACTAATCCACCTTTAGTTTTATCTTTCATTTTAAAAGGTAAAACTATCATCCTCCACCCAGTAGGTTTTGGTAAGTTAGGTTCTTTCTCTTCTTTTTTCTCTGATTTTTTTACACCAATAAGATCATTGTTTGGTGTTAATATCGATGACTGTTCCTTCATTGTGCTCCTTATCGTTTAGCAGGTTAGAGATTTCCTGACGCACTGATTCCAGTGCATTGATTTGTCCTATTATATACTTGTAATTTTCCATACTGTCAACCCCACCGGACGTTACCGAAACTGACAATTGATCTATTCTTGAATCGAGGAATCTTAAAGTTTTATTTATTACTGTTTCTAATTGCATTTAACATTTCCATCTTCTCCGTGCTTGTCTGATTCGAGAATTAGGATCGTTACGTGTTTTAGCTGACGAGTTTCTTAATTGACCTGCGCTTCTTGCACAGTACGACTTACGTCGGTTTGCAGCTTTGGACCCTTTTTTCACTTTACCAGTCACGGCTGTTTTTAATTTACTTCCAGGGTTTGCTGCCCTGTAAGCTCTTACACCTTTAGCTGTCATTCCAGCTCCAGATTTTGTTGGTCTGTAGTTACCACCTTTAGTAGTGGTTTTTCTTATAGGGTTTTCCCTACTACGCATTATGCTTTTTTAGTTGTTTTCTTAGCTGTTTTAGCTGATGCTTTTAAAGCTTTGTCAGTTACAGAACCTTTGCCCGGCTTACTAGTACCTCTTTTTTTGGCTCTGTTCATATAATAATACAAACCTTTTTTAGCCGTTCGTCCGTCTTTAGTTTTATGTGTATCAGCTCCACCGCCTTTACCAAATTCTTTTCTTGTTGCTCCACCTTCTTTATAACCCATTATTTTTTTAGCAACATCTGGGTTTTTTGAAGCTAGTGTATTCATACCTTTTGAAGGATATTTACCTTTAACGTTTTTACCATCTTTATACATCATTCTATTTGACATTCCGCCACCCATCATTTTTTTTCTCATTATTTCTCTCCTATAAATTTTTTAACTATTTTTTCGTTTCTTTTATCTTTAGCTTTTTCTTTAGCTTTTTTAGCAGCTTGATCTATATTAAACATAGTTTGATCTAATTTTGCTTTAGACATTTTAGTTTTGTGCTTAGCAACATTTAATTTGCTTGTAGCTTTCTCTAATTTTGTTTTAGGAACATTTGTTTTAACCGAACTAATAGTTGGTGAAACTTTACTTGCACCTTTTTTAAAAAGTAATTTACCAAAAAATCCTACAGCCATTATTTTTTTCCTCCGTTTTTAAAAATTTGTGTACCCTTTATACCATAAATACTTGCCACGACAAGGATCCAAAGATTTGTGAACCATGAAGGGAGCTGCGAGAACATGTCAAAGAACAGTTTTACTTTGTCCATCGCTGTTGGGTCCTCACTTACAACTGCCCACGCCAAAATTGCTATTGGCAAACTTAAAATTATCAAAACTGCCTCGTCCTTCCAGTCCGATTGTCTAGCTTCAAGAAGTTTACCTTGGTAAGCTTCTTTTCCTTCGGCCATTCTTGATGCATGCATCAATTGTGCGTCCGACATAGCTATTTTAGTCTTCTGCTTGTTAGCATAAATTTTACTACCAGCAGAGACGGCTAATTTAATTGCCGATAACCACATATTAGTACCAAGTAGCTGTTTTTTTCTTTTCAGCTAACATTCTTTTAGTTCCTCTAACCTTTTCTTTATCTCCTGTAGGAAGATAATTGAAAGCACCATCAGCAGTAGTCTTAGATCTTGGATCTATTTCTACATTCTGACTTGGAACTGCCATTTGTTTTGCTTTTTTATAGTTCATCATAGTTTTTTACCTTTGTTAACTTAATATATCACTATTAATTGTCAAGAACAGACATTTCTTTAGCGCCAGCTTTAGCTAAACTAGTATTAGCTCTTAATTCTGCTAATTCTTCGTTTTGATCCATCTTATCTTCTGCTAAATCTCTTGCTTGCATTAATTTTGCTCTATCAAAATTAGCTTTTGTTTCATCAGCTTCTCTTTTTCTGTCATTTTCCATTGCTCTTAGATCAACTTCACGTGATTTTAGTTTTAATAATGGGTCATTGTCAAATTGAGAAGTAATTTGGTTCTCTTCTTTCATAAATTCTTCTGTCATTTCAGCAATCAACACTGCTTTTCTTCCTTCTACTTCATTATTTAACATTTGAACTTGTTCTTGTACTTGTGGATTGGTTGCTGCCATCTGTTGCATCTGTTGTATTTGTGCAAGCTGTTCTCTAAATTCCATTTGAACCTGTTCTTGAGCCATAATTGAAATGTGCTCTAATATATTTTTTTGAATTGCAGCCATGACAGGTGGATTATTTCTTACCATGTTAACAGACATAAAATTTAAGTGCGCTGTGATGTGTGCTCTGTGATCTTGACCAGGAAAAGCTTGAAAAGGTTTTCCACCTAAAGCATTAATGTGTTCTAAACTTGGATCCATTGGTGCTGTTGGCGCTGGTGGAGGTAAAACTGCATCTACATCTTTTACACCAATTGCATTATACATGTTTCTATAGATTTGATACATGTTGTGAAGTTGTGGATTGCTTGTTGCAATTTGTAATTGTGTTTGTGCAAGTGTAATTCTTTGTGACATTGAAAATATATTAGGATCAGCTACAGGAACCACATCTACTCTATCATCAAAGTCAGTTTGTTTAATATTTCTTTCACCGCCTACAACATCATAAGGATATTCTGGTGGTAAATATTGAGCAACTATTTTTCCTAATAATTTAAATTCATTCTTCATTGCTGCATAACATCTTTTGTGTATTGCAGACATTACACGTGATCCTCTTTCAAGTAATGCAACAGTAGTTCCTACTGCAGCGCCTTGGTTTCCATCGCCTACTTGCATATCAGCAATAGCCGCGAATCTTTGACCAGCTTGTACAACTACTCCCAATAACTGTAGAAGTGTTGGACTTGGTTCTTTGTAAGGTAATGGAAAGAATGCATCTCTTAAATTACCACCGGGTGCATCTACATCTTTAAATTCACCTGGTTGTATTGGTGATGCCTCATCTCTAACTCTAACACCACGCTGTTTAAATCCAGCAGGTAAGTTAGCTAAAGTTCCAGCATCTAATAATTGTCTTAGTGCAGCTGTTGCTGTACGTGATAGTCCACCAATCATGTGGATTAAACCAAAACCATAAAAACCTAGTCCTGGTAAAAATTTAAAATGCACAAAATAATTAATTTTGTTTTTCTTTATATCTTCTGGAGCATAGTTTCTTCTAATAGCTAAAACTTCTCTGCTTCCTTCATCAACAGTTACAATGTAAGGTAGTTTAATTCCAGTTGGCTCTTTGTCTTCACCAATGTCTTCAAAACCCTCTAAATCTAAATTAACATGACACTCTAACAAAGTATAAATAGGTTCATTCTTTCCTGTCTTCTTAGTTCCTTCTAGTTCACGTTCTTTTTTTTCTAAATCATTATTTAAAGGAGTTCCTGGAGGACCTAGTTCTACATCTCTATAGAATCCAGATACTTGTTGTTTTCTTAATTCGTTTTCTGAAATTTTTACGGTATGAATAACTGCCTCCGCATCATCTAATGAGGTAGCTGTATACGGGACAACTAATTCATCCGCTGGTACAAACTTTGATACCGCTCTTCCAAGTGGTACATCGTAGTAAATTTTTTTAAATGTAGAACCTGCTAATGGTAAATGAAACAACATAGAATCAAATTCTGATTCATATTCTTTGATCTGATCCATAATTAAATAGTTCATGTAATCTTTGACACGCTGTGCCTGCTGTTCTACTTGAGGACTTTTTTTACCAATAACTTGTGTTCTTACTGGTCCATCACTTGGTAATAATTCTTTGTAAGCTTGAGCTTGAAACTGAGTTACGGCTTCTGCTAATACTGGGTGTGTTGCACCTGAAGCTCCTTGAAAAGGTTCAGTTCTGTTTTCGTATTTAAAACCTAGAAGATCTAGTCCTGTTCTATAAGACTGTTCCCATTCTTTTCTAGATGATTTGTAGTCCATAAAATTTTGAACCATTTCGTTTCCAACAGGTTCTAAAATATCATCAGGTAAAATATCAGCTAAGTTATCAAAGTGTGATTCTGTTCCAGAAATATTAACTGCACTGGGATCAAAGTCTAACGTAGCTCCGCCATCTTCTTCTTGGATAATTTCTACAGGTCCTTTATTAACGTCTTCTTCTTGAACACTAACTTCTTCTGCCATCTCTTCTTCTGAAGGGATATCAATCTTAGTCCTAGTGTTAGGAAGTCCTTTATCTATATCTGCCATTTATTTCTCCTATATCTTTTTAGCACGATTAAATAGACCTTGCAACCCTTGTGAGTTTGGTCCTGATTGTGGTGGTGGGCCTGATCTATCTCCTGCCATTTTAGCAATACCACCGCCTGCTGCCATGAAATCTTCACTCATAGCAATGTTTCTTTTTCTAGCTCGTTCTAATTCATCGGCTTTAATTAAATCATTTATTCTTTGTTGTTCTGCAAAAGCAGTGCTAGCAGATTCTGAAGGAGGTCCTCCGACAAATTGATTATAAAGAGGACTAAATTCTTTATATTGTTTAGTAAAAGTTTTTGCTCCTGCTAATGGGTCACCTCTTCGTCCCTTACCTATATTTTTTTGAGCAATAGGTAAAGACTCATTCAATTCTAAAAATCTATTTACATCTTTTATTTTTTGTTGATCTAATTGTGACATACCATCTTTAGTTGCGTACTCTGCAAACTCTTCTTCTGCACTTTGACCAACACCAGGAATTAACCCTAGTATACTATCTCCTAATAATCTTTTACCACTTTCACCTCTTGCATAACCAGGAACAGCCATTGCAACTTCAAACACAGCTTCTGCACCTAAACCTAATGGACCTAAAAATTTAGCTAAACCTGCTCCAGTTCCAAACCTTACAACCTTAGATGCTTTGTTTGCAATTCTAGTTGCTTCTGCACCTTTAACAGTACCTTGTTTGACAGCATTAGTTTGTTTAACCATATTATCTACAGCTTCACCTATAGGACATGAACCAGGAACATTCCCATCTTTGTTTCCACAAAACAAAACTTTAATTTGTTTTTCTAGTTGAGGTGTTAAAAATTCTCTAGCAGTTTCCATTGTTGCTTTACCTTTTTGTAAAGCTAATGGTCTAGCTCCAGTTTGAATAACAAAATTTTTATTTTTAGCTAGATCTAAAATATTTTTTTGTGCTTCTTCAGAAAAACTACTTAGATTTCTAATATACTTACTAGGATTTTTTATATCATCTCCAGTTACTGTAGACCTTATTAATGGAACATCTATTTTAGTTTCTTTCATAAATTTTCTAGCTGATGCATTATAAGCTTTTATTTCTTTAGGAGTAGCAGTTCCGTCATAAACTTTATTAATTATTTCATTAAAAGGTTTATCAATTTCAGCAGCTTTTCTTTGGTTTAATTTTGTAGGTAATATTTGTGTTGCTTCTGTGTAACCAGGTAATTTATCATAACTTGCAGTTAAACCAACAGCCTCATCGATAACAGATCCTGCGATATCTGAATCTGCTATTACTTCACTAAGCATTCTTCTTAAACTCATTGAGCTACCTTTTTTAAAATTTAAAAGATTATCTCTAATATTAAATTTTAATTCTCTAACAGCACCGTCTTGAAAACCAAATGTGCTTGATCTATCTTCTATACTATCTAATATTTCAAAAGCTTTATCTGCTGAAGGGTATTTAAAATCTGGTATTTTTACACCTGCTCTAGTTCCTGTTTTTAAAACATCTAAGTATTTTAAAACATCTGCTTGAGTATCTTTCATAGCTCTAACAGAATTAGAAGCACCTTTACCATACAAACGTTCTGCTAGTTCCTCTATTCCTACATCCGGGTCTAACATAAACTCTTTATTTAAAAGTTTGACGGCATCAAAAGTAGATTCTACTTTAGCTTTTGCTGAACCTGCTGTTCCTTTTGCTTGTCTAAAAGATTTACCATCTATGGTGCTAAGATTATTTATTCTATCTTCTCCTATTAAATTTCTAAGATCTATTGTATCAAATATAGTTTTGTTTATTCCTTTAACTTCATCTCCTTTTAAATATTTAACAACGTCTCTTGCTAATAAGTCTAACCCACCTTTAGCTTTATTTCCACTTGCTTTACTTGTTTTACCAAACCATTTATTAGGAGTTAAATCTTTTTCATTTATAAGATTTAAAAGTTCTTGAAGATTATTTGCACCTTTTTTAGTTAATCCTGTAACTGTTGCATCAAATTTCTTTTTTCCAAAATTAAAAGTATATGGTGTTGTAGAAGTCCTTGGATTTCTTATTTCATATCTTTGTTCATTAGTTAAAGCATTATATTTCTTAACACCATAATCTTTAATACGTTTTTGAATTTCAGGTGAAAAAGATTCTATAGTTTTAGGTCCTCTAGGTTTTCTATACCCTGGCCGTGATCCATCATTACTAGGTTGTACCAGCATACCACCATTATTAAACATGGGCCGTGATTCTTGGACCGTGGAGCTTGGGCCATCGTCATCGTAGATAGATGAAAAGTTCTCTAGTCTTTGTCCTATAAGATCAAAAGGATCCATTTACTCTCCTAACATTCGAGCAATACCACCTGATGCTTTTTTAATTGATGGAGCTTGCTCACCAACTTCTTTTATAATTTCATCCATACTATCTAAACCATCTTCAACTTCTTTTAATTTACCTTCATTGTCAGGTGAGATAGTTATTTCTTCATATTCATCAGCAGTCCTTGTTTTATTAATTTCATCAGATTGACCTTTGCTATAAGACATATACTCCTCTGACATAATACCATCTTGATCATAATAAGATCCTTCAGTTGTTTTTTTAATTTGCATATCTCCTGTAACCATGTCTTCTTTTAATTCATAATCTTTATATCTTTTAACAATTTGTCTTTCTTGTGTTGCAGCTTGTTGTGTTACATCATCACCTAGTGTTTTAATTTTTTCTGCAAGCTTAAAGAAATATGGAGGAGGTGTACTTGCTGATTGTTTAACAACTTCTTTTGCAACTTCTTTACCTGTACCTTTACCTAAAATATTTACTAGTCCTGATTTAAGTGCACCGATTCCTGCACCAGCGCCAGCTAATAATTTTAAAAATCCTCTACGACCCATACCACCACCTACAAATCCTGCTCTTGCTATTCCACCTGCTGCAAAGTCTTCTGTCTCTGGTATATCTCTTTCAAAGATATGATCTTCTGTGTCTTGTAATATTTTTTTAGATTCTTCAGGTGATAAATTTTTATAATATCCTTTTCTACCAATAACTAAATTTGCTTCTTTCATTGCATCCATTGGACTTAGTCTTTTAATATTTTTAACAATGGTATCTACATCTGAAGTAAGTCTTTCATTGGCTGCTTGAAACATTTCTCTGTCAGTTACTTTTTTACTTTTCTTCATGCCACGTGCACCTTTAGTAACTTGACCAGACTGCATTAAATTTTTTAAAGATTTACCACCCATAATTCCTGATCCTTCTGGAATTCTATTTCCTTCCATATCAAAGACAGGTGCTTTTTGTTTGCCAAATAATTTTTCTGTAATTTCTCTACCTTCTGCAGAATCTGCAGGGATAGCTCTACTAGCCATTCTGCTATCAATCATATTAAGAGCATTCTCTACTTGTTGAGGACTTGTAATTTGATTTGGATCAATACCATTACGCATTAATCTATCCATCGTAATGCTGACGTTTAGATCTACTTTTTTTGAATCCGGTAAAGTTATCATGATACCATCGTCAGCTTTTTTTGTCATCTGACCCATAACCCATCTTCTAATATGATTTATACCTGCCATTAATCTTTTCTTTTCTTTAAATCTTCGTATAAAATTTTATTTCTTGTCGCTGGGTTTTTTACTCCCTTAACTAGTTTTCTTTTTGGACCAGGTCTAGGTCTAAACCTACTTCTAAGATTTGGCATGTCTCCATAAAACTTTTCTTTATCAATAGAACCTTTATATAATTTTTGATTTAATTTATTGCTTGCTGCAGCTATTTCTTTTTGATCGCTTTTACTTTTACCTTTTGTAACACTTGATCTAATACTTTTTATTTTTTTATCGTATTCTTGTACAGCTGGTTTGTTTAGAGTTCTTAAAATTTTTTTATGTTTAGAAAAAGTTTTCATAAATTTATCCATATCCGATTTATCTATTTTCTTTTTCTTATCCATAAATTTTTTAGCAGCTTTACCAGTTCGGTTAGCGCCCATTCCTTTTGATACTGCTGAGTATACTTTATATAATTTTGACATTAGTAATAATTCCTTTTAGTTTTTTCAACATTGTTGTCGATATAATCTTCAGGGTGGCCTATTAATCCACCTTGTCTAAAACGCATAATTGCTTGTGTTGTACTATCAACCAAGTCGTCATGATCTCCGAACGGAAAAGCAGCGCATTCTTCAATGACTTCTTCTGCGAACTTTTGTTCAGGAGCCCATATCATACCAGATTCAAATAAAGGTGCAACAGCATTTACACGAGCATGTTTGTCATTTCCTTTACTAGGTGTAAAATTTACAACTGGGATATCCATTTGTCTAAGCTCATAAGTTAAGGGTAAACCAGAGGCTTTGGCCTCAACTATAACTGATTCAGGTTGCCAATATTCGTATTGCTCTAATGCTTTACGTCTAAGCTCAGGAAATTCATATCTACCCTTTACAGCATCAAGTAAAATTAAATTAGGTGGATCATCATCTGTGGGTCTAAAAATACCCCATGTGGTGATCGCTGAGTAGTCAGCTGTTTCTTTTTTAAGAAACGCTGTATCATAAGACTGTATGACATGTTCTAAATTTGGAATATAATCTTTAGTATAGGTTCTCCACCATTCACGTTTTAAAATTGCGCCTTCTTCACTGGTTGGCTGTTGCATCCATTGAGCGTTCCATTTACCAACAGGAAGAGCTGCTTTTACTTTTTCTAATTCATCTAACTTCCAGTACTCTGGCCATACAGGTATCTGCTTTGTTCCGTGGTCCATGATTGCTGGAAATTCGACCACGTGCCATTGATCAGCTTTCGCTTCGGTTTGATTTTTAACTAACATACCAGTTAGGTCTTTTGTATTCCATCTTGTCATGACAAGAACAATTTTACCACCTGGTTGTAAACGTTGACGAGGACCAGATGTATACCATTCATACGCAGACTCCATTGCATTAGGAGATAATGCATCTTGCTCAGAGTGTGGATCGTCAATTATTAATAAGTCAGCACCCCGTCCGGTTATAGCACCGCCAACACCAGCTGCAAAATACTCACCACCTTGTGCTGTTTCCCACCTACCAGCGGCTTGCGAATCTTCTCTTAGAGTTGTGTCAAAAACTTTTCTATAGTCATCACTGTCAATCAATGTTTTAGCCTTACGACCAAAACGTACTGCAAGTTCTCCTGTGTGCGTTGCTTGAATTATCTTTAACTTAGGGTTACGGCCCACCATCCACGCTGGTAACAAGTAACTTGCAAATTCTGATTTCGTATGACGTGGAGGCATATTTATAATCAAACGGTTTATCTCACCCGATGCAAGTTTATTAAATTTTTCTGCTATGTGTCTGTGATGTGAACCTTCTACAAAATCGGGCCACACACATTTGACAAAACTTAGAAAATCATTTTTAGCTTTTGACTGTATCTTTTTCTCAGCGTGCATCACCTGTAATTGTAGAAATTGTTTACGAACGTCTGAGGGTAGTTTAGTTATATCTATATTATTTAAATCCATAAAAAATTTTTAAAAAATTTTTGCACCTTTTAATGTGATGAAAATGTTTTTAACAGCTGTGACTGTCTAAATCAAGGCATAAATACGAAAGCAGTGGGACCCCTTTTATATATAAAGGGTGTATGGGGTTAACGTTATAATTGATACTGAGATTGGATAGGGATCCGTGCGCCATGGCGCGTTAGCGCCATGGCAAGAAAGGTTAGTCCAGTAAAGTCATATAAGCTTTTGCATTAAGCTTACCAAATTTACGTAGACCTTTACGTACTGTATTATAGTCCTCATCCCATTCTGCCTGTTTGATTTCTATATACAATTTGTGTTCCTCTGGTGTGAGCATTTCGCTCTCACCAGAATAAGGATTAGTTGCCTTGATTAGTTCCATGCTGACTCCACTACTCCACCGTTTGTGGCTTTGTTAAGTGCCTCGAGATATTCAGTCTCGGTCAACTTTAATACTTCTAAACAAAAATGATGTTTAGTTCCCTGGTCAGCGCCTGGACCTGCCAAGTATCCTGGCACCTGGTCCAACATCTCTTGACGTTTTGCGCCACCTGGTAAGTATTCTGCTTTAATTGTTTTTGTCATATTATACCTTTCT
>CAACVC010000322.1_pt2 | contig 10620 bp, 3 predicted proteins | sample 2381761 | NCBI WGS metagenome assembly CAACVC01 (sample SAMEA5211966, study PRJEB30684) | marine metagenome | biome: Marine; feature: Epipelagic; material: Water | collected 2015-10-15 | depth 45 m
CCTGATTCATCAGTATGTGTTTTAGTTGTCCACAGCCTTTACCCTTCTGTGTCTTAACAAGTATGTTTTTAAACACGCTTTCAATATTGTCTCTCAATGCATCAAGTGTAGGGTTGTTTTGTGGAGTACGTTTGATGAATACAGTCCTGATATATGTACAAGCTGTCCTAACTGGGGTAAGATAAAGTCTCCAATAACGTTAGGTCATAGAGTGCGTGAAGCTACAGAAGAAGATAATATTATAGAAGCTCCTGCCTTTGATTTGCCTGATACACCACTTAACAAATACAAGATTCCGATGTACCCTAAACCATATTTTAGAGGTGTAAATGGTGGTGTATATATTCGTAGTACAAACTCTGACGGAGAAGCAGAAGATAAGTTAATATATCATAACGACTTATACGTTGTTAGGCGATTGAGAGATATAGAGATTGGAGAAGCCGTAGTTATGCGTCTGCATCTACCTAGAGATGGAGTGCGAGAGTTTACATTACCATTGACTGCTGTAACTTCTAGGGAAGAATTTAGAAAATACATGTCCATGCAGGGCGTGGCAATTACAAGGATGGATGAATTAATGGCATACACAACAACATGGGTAAATCAATTACAGGCAAACAGTATGGCTGATGAAGCACACAGACAATTTGGTTGGTCAGGAGAAGAATGTAAATCATTCGTGGTTGGTAATCAGGAAATATTTAAAGATAAGGTTGATTTTAATCCACCCTCTACACAGACAGCAGGGTTGTTCACGGCTTTTGAACCAAAAGGCACTATGGAAGGTTGGAAAGAAGCTATTAACTTTTATAACCGAGATGGTTTCGAGCTACATCAGTTTGTTGTTGGTACTTCGTTCGGTTCACCATTGATGCAGTTCTCACCTATAAACTGTGCAGGGTTACATATATACAGTAAGGAGTCAGGAGTTGGTAAGACAACAGCCATGGCAGCAGGGGCTTCTATATGGGGTAGACCTGAAGACCTTATTATTCATGAACGGGATACGTTCAATACCAAGATGAACAGAGGTGAGGTCTACCATAATTTACCATTATATATGGATGAGTTAACCAATACACACGGCAGAGAGCTTAGTAATATAGCATATCAACTAACGGGTGGTAGGCAAAGAGGCAGGATGTCTAGTGGTAGTAATACGGAAAGGGTCAGAGGTGAGTCTTGGAGATTACTTGCTGTGACTACTGGTAATACAAGTATGATAGAACGTATTAGTATAATAAAAGCTATGCCGAAAGCAGAAGCACAAAGGATAATGGAGTGCAGGGTTAGACGCATAGAGTTTGAAACAAAAGAAGAAACAGATGTATTTAGCAGTGCGATACATGATAATTGTGGTCATGCAGGCAAAGAGTACATTCAATATGTTATGCGAAACCTTGACGGTGTTAAGAAGTTACTGAATGAAGTGCAAGCAAAGGTAGATGCTGCGGCAGGTTTAACAGCAGAGAATAGATTTTGGTCGGTATTAGTATCACATACTGTAACTGGACTAATAATAGCTAAGAAGGCAGGGTTACTAAATTATGATTCTCGTGCTATATTTAAATGGGGAGTTGAACAACTAAAAGAAAATAAGCGTCAAGTCTCCGATATGAGCACCTCAGTTGAAGAGGTATTGAATGACTACATACATGAGCATTGGAGTAATGTACTGTGGATAAAAAGCACAGACGATTTACGTAAACAAGCAGAGAAAGAACAAGTCATCATACCCGAAGCGTTACCTAGAGGTAGGTTAGTTGCTCGGTATGAAACAGATTTGAAAAGAGCTTACCTTGTTCCTAAACCTTTGAAGGCTTGGTGTGGCGATCAACAGATAAACTATAACTCGTTTGTACATGATTTACAGCACAAGTTAGGGGCCCGTAAGACAAAGATGAGGTTAAGCAAAGGCACCCATATGAATCTGCCACCTACTCATGTAATCATTGTAGATTGTTCTATAGAAAAAGAGGAAGGTCTTGGTACTTAAACAAGACGACTTAAACCCTGATGGTATAAAGATTGTAGTAAACTGGGAACACATGTTAATAAGTTACTCTGTGTTTATCTTGTGTATTAACTCTGCAGCCGCTATTAAGCAAATCAAGAATATAGCAAAGCGAAAGAACTGGAAGGTAGAAACCCGTGTTGTTATAGAAGACGATAAGCTAGGCGTTCGTGTGTGGAGGCTTAGTTAGACCCACCCCAGTAGTTCCTAACATGAGCATCTATTTCTGCCTTTAACTTTGGACTTATTGTTACTCCGTTTTGCATACGAGAAGATACTTTTGATCTTGTCATTATTGATTTTTGTATAGTGTCTGTTGTTATAGTTACAGAAGGATGCCTTTTATTAAATTTATTTATGTCTTTCATAATATCTGAAAATGATCCATCTTTCATCCTGTAAGCAAGGTTTAACTTCTTTAATAGCTTACTTCTCTTATCCATTATGGCTCTTTCAATGCCTTTTGTATCTGCATTTATTTCTTGCGTAAGCGTAGCTTTTGTGGGTGTAAAACCCACAACTTGAGCAGCAAAGTCTCCAAAAGTTAAGTCTTCTCTTGATATTATATCATCATACCCTTTTGTTTTAATACCTTCTCTTGGATACCTAACTGCTCCTTTATATGCATTTCTAAAGGCAGCTGGTAGCATTTTTTCTACCCCACGTTCAAAATATCCATCTCTTATATCCTGTATTCCAGTAACACCTTGCCATGCCAAACTAAGAGCAGGGCCTCCAGCCGCCATTAAAGCTTGTATTCTTATGTCTTGATCTTTGTTATATTGATTTGTTCTAAATAATAAACTTGATAAACCCATACGTGTTGCCACGTCAACACCTGTAAAGTGATTAACAAGTCCTTTATATGCTCCCTCACCTAAGTATTGACGAGTTATTGTTTCAAGTCCTGGCTCATCATCTTCCTGTCCAAAAGGCATAATACTATATAACAAAGCTATAGTTCCAAAAAGAGGCATACCCTGTACACCTGCAAGTAGCAACGAGGAACCAAGTATACCTAAAAATTGTTTTTGAGCTATGTCTCTTACTTCTTTACTTTCTCCTGCTACAGCATTTTTAAATGTTTTAATCATCGTATAATACATCTGTATACCATAGGACTTATACATCATTGCTACTCTGCCAACTCCCTGTTGAGCTATTCTAGGAGCAGTTGCAAGTGTATTGCCACCATTCATTTCCGTCATTTGGTATATAGCTTGTTGGGCCGCTTTTTCTTTTGCTGCTTGATCTATAGGTTTACCTTCAGCTTTCATTTTATCTAACTCAAGTAAATACGTAGAGGTTAATGCTACTTGCCTATTGTATTTTTCTACTTGGTGAAATGTATAAGCACCCAAATAATTTACTTTGTGGAATATAGTTCTATTTGGCTTTGCCTGCTCTATACCTAATGTATCAAACTCTAAAGACCTAGACAACAATCCTCTTCTACCTGCTATATCAACAAGAGTTTTTAATTCTTCTAATCTTAAAGATTCTTTACTATTAAATGTAAAGTCTAGATCATCTCTTACAACTAAGTCACCATTTTTATTTAATGTATAGTAGTTATCTATTGAGGGGCTACCTTTTGCATCAACCGTTTCTTCTATTACAACATTTCCTTGGCTATCTACACCCATTACAGGTAATTTTCTAGATATACCGCTTGCCCCAATTATTCTTGTAGCGTTACCTAAAGCTATGTTTGCATCGGTAAACCCATACTTACCACTTAATATGGGTACAAACATTAATTGTATTTGTGATAGGTTAACGATTGAAGAAGATGTGTTAAACCCAATAGTGCCTAAGAATGCTAGTCTATTAGCTGCTGCTGCATATCCATCAGGTGGAGGGTCTAAAGCAAATTTAAGTCTTTCTTCTATTTCATCTGCAAATATCTTTGCATACGCACTTCTATTTTTTGAAAAATCTTCATCAAGTTTAGCTCTTATCCTAGAAAATTTAGGAGCAAATTCAAAACGTGCTATCTGTCGTCCTAAATCAAATGTTTTAATTCTAAATGCTCCAAGTGCATCTTCTTCAAATCCTAATCTTCCCTCACGTTTTTTAAAACTTTTAACAAAAGAAGTTTCAGGTAATGAATCTATAAACATACGAACGAGGTCGTCTACTGCACCTTGATCTACATTATTATCTTTTAATATGTTAACTGTACTTGATATAAAAGAATCTGCAGGCAATGTTTTAAAATTAAATTTTCTATTTTCATACTTTTGAATGCTTTCTTTCTCTACGCCCTCTGTTTTACGTAGCTGCCTCATGGCACGACCTCTTGCCCATCTAGTTTCAAATGACTCCCACACTGGTTCTAATCCTGTTGGAGTTTGTATGTTATATGTAATCCAAAATGCACCTGTTCTTGTTAATGGGAAATAAGGGTCTAAGGCTGCCTTTTTAAAAAACCTATCATATATTTCTTTTTTTAACTTTACCCTAGATTGTTCCTTGCTGACTAAATCATCAATTCTACCATATAATACTTTCTCTAATTGTTTATAGTAAGCTACGTAAGCATTACGCATAGCTTTGTAAGCTTCTTGTCCATCAGTTCCTAAGCTTTCATATAAAGGATTTAGTTCATCCCAAAGCTCGGCTTTAGTTTTACCTTCAAATCCTTTTTCTGTATCTTTTTCGTAGTCTTTCCTAAGTTTGCTAGGGTCTACCTGTGCTAACGTGCTTCCATACACTACTTTATCAAAAAGTTTTTTTGTTTTCCTAGCTGATGTATACGGAAGAGCAGCTAACCTATTAAAGTGTTTTTGTACTTTTTGTATAGCTCCTTCTGCAATCGTGTCATACTCACCTTCTCTACCCGTTTTTTGTAACACCAAATCATATACTTCAGGAGCAGATTTTATACCTACACGTTGAGCTAAGTCTGATACAGACTGTAAACCTACTCCATACGCAACACCTTTAACCCCAATTTCTCCTATTGCAGGAAATAAATCTATTATCTTATCATAAAACTTATTTTTTTCTGCTTTAGTTGCACTAAATATTTTTTGGTCATCTGCTACAACATCAAATACACTTTTTGGGTCTTTACTATTATTTAACAACTCACCTACACCCCTTGTTGAGTCTGGTCTTGGATATAATATTGCATTTATAAGTGCATCTGATTCATTTAATGCAGAGTCTATTTCTTTAGGTTGTTGCCCAATTAAACGTCTTACAAAATTACTTATAGTGTTAAAAAACTTTTGTAATGCACTTACAGGGCCACCCTTGTTATTCATACCTGCAAGTCTTTGTTGAAACTCTGGGTTACTCATTACCTCAGAAACAAAATCTTGTAAGTTTCTAGCACCATAAGCTGTATCTAAATTTGGTTTTACTTCGTTAAATAAAGTTTCTAATTTTTTAGTAAGAGGATGACTTTTGTTTGCAAGAGTAAGAGAGGTAGCAGCATGTACTAATTCATGTAGTAACACGTGTGAGTTTAATCCTGTCTTAGAATCTAACTTTATAGTGTTTGTTTTGTAGTCATATACACCTGCTGCAGGTTTACCCCCTTCATCTTTTAAGTTGTCTACTATCTCTACCTTTGCATCTGTTGTAACATCTTTTAATTTTAAAGCTATTTTAGCAGTACGGTCATCTGCTGTAATAGATAGACTATTTACGGCATTTTGTAGTGACCCTCGTTTTAATAACGATATTTGTGTGGGGCTTAACTTAAATGCTAAATTACTTACAGCATTAGGTGTTAGAAGAAGTTCTTTTAAATTTACATCATCTTCAAGCATCTCTATAACGTCTTGACTAAGTATGCCGTCTTCTTTCATTTTATCTAGCTGATATGCATATAAATCTTCTTGCTCTTGTTCTTTTATACTAGCCTGTTCTTTTTTCTTTTTGCTTGTAACTTTTGCTTTTGATTCAAATTGGTCAGTTACATCAATAGATTTATTTTTGTCTATAATATCTAAAGTAGCTAACCTTTCTTTGTTCATTTTCTTTTTTAATTTGTTAAATGATTCAACAGCTTTTTCTGACAAGTTTTGTTTTATCCATTTTTCTGCTTCTATAGCAGTTTTTGTACCTGTTTTTTCAAGATAGGCATTAGCTGCTTCTGATGCTTCAGGTTGTTTTTTATAAACTTGTGTAGTTCCATTAACAAGTTCATGTGCAATAACTTCCATGGCATCTCCAGGCTCTACCTGTTTTAAAAAATACATTCTTGCAGATGCTTTAGGTGACAAAGTAGGAGTATCAATTTCTTTTTGAGATATGGGTTTAGTTACTAACTCATCTAATTGTTTCTCATCATTAGTTTCAAGACTAATATCTTCACTTCTTACAGCTTTGCCTGCTTTTGTTCTACCACTAAACGGTTCAGAAAAAGCTGTTCTATTTTGTAAATATTCTGATGCTATTTTTATATCACCAATTTCTTTACCTTTAGGTAGAGCTCTCTTATCACCAACTTTTTTGCCTCTAGGTAGTTTATCTCTTTTTTTGTATACGGTGTCTTCTACTGTATATCTTTGTACATCCTGTACTTGTTCAGTTTCTTCTTGGATTTTAACTGTTTCTTTATTAAATATTTTAAACCCACCTTTAGGTTTAATTTTCTTTTCTTCTTGTTTTATATTATCAATAACAGCCGTTTCTATCCTGTTTAACGGTACATTTTTACGCTTATCCAAGCTCTCTATTACTGGTGCCGCATCCTTAACTTCCTTTATTATAGGGGCTATATCTTTTTGTATGTTAACTTCTTCTTGAGTTAACTTTGACTGCAACTTTTTACTTAATTCTTTTTTTGATAACTCTGTAAAACCTTCAGGTAGTTTACCCTCTTGCTGTTGTTTTTTTATAATTTGTTCTGCTTTTTTAATAGGCGATATTTTTTTCTTTATAATTTCTGCTACAGAAGGGCCTTTTCTTGTTATTGGTGTTACCTTTTTATCATCTGCAATTTCAAATTTTCTTGTTTCAACATCTTTAATACTTGGTTTGTCATCTGCAATTTCAAGTTTTGGCTTACCACCTGAAATCTCATCGTCTTCTAAAAGACCAACTTTTTTAAGTCTTTGATCTATTTCTTGTTCATTAAGACCTTGTTCCCGAAAGAACTTTGACAGAGTATCTTCTTTTTTAAGATTTGTTTTTTCAACATCTTTAATACTTGGCTTGTCATCTGCAATCTCAAGTTTTGGTTTAGTATCAGTAGGAGCACCGAACCCCGCTTTTTCAAGCTTTTGATCTATTTCTTGTTCACTAAGACCTTCTTTTCTAAGGTTTGCTTTTTCAACATCTATAGCATTTTGCCTTACAGCATTTTCAATTTCTTTATCTGTCTTCCCTAAAAGCCTTTGTTCTTTTGTAAAGGCTTCCATCTCTTTATAATCCATTTGCCTAACATCAGTATCAAACTTTGGGCCTGTATCAGTAGGTGTTACTGTAGCATCTATCTTAGGTGGTAGCTTTAGTTTAGGTTCTATTCTAGTGTCATCAACTATTTTACCTTCTTTTATCATCTTTAACTGGACATCGTCACTGGTATCACGAGTAGCACCGAGCCTTTCAGCTTTTGCCTTTTCTATATCTTCTGTCTTCGGTACAGGGCCCACTGTAGCCACTTCTGGTTCTGTCTTAACTTCTTTTGGTGCAGGTTCTACTGTAGTTACTTCTGGTTCTGCTTTAACTTCTTTTGGTGCAGGTTCTACTGTAGTTACTTCTGGTTTTGCTTTAACTTCTTTTGCTTTATCTAAAGCATCTATTTGAGCTCTCTCTACTAATTCTGGGTCTATATCTTCTTTTGCTGGCTCTACAGATAAATCAGGGAAAGCTTTAGCTTCTTTTGGTTTTATTTCATCTAACAAAGTTTTTATGTTAGCTTTAGTTTCTTTTTTTACTTGTGCATTTGCCATGTACTTGTCAAAGTCTGATGCTACTGCTGAGTCACTATAATTTTTACCCTGTATTCTTTTACGCAACCCTGCATTTTTGCTTACACCTAGCTCGTCAAGTAATTCTTTTGTTACTACACCATCTTGTAAAAATTTTACTCTTGGAGGTGTAAATTTTGGCTCTACACCTGTTTCTATACCTAATTCTTTAGAAGCTTCTGTTATTTGTTCAGGTGATAATTCTTCTACTTTTTTTGCAGCATCTTGTATTTTTGTTTTAGGTTCTAACTCTGCTATTTCCTGTTCTAATTTTTCTGCTTCTAACTCTAAATCTTTTGTAGTTTGTCTTATATTATCTCTTCGTGCTATTTTTGATTTAGGAGTTAAAACATCTTGCAATAGTTGTGTTATAAGACCTGCACCACCCCCATATCCTGCTGATTCTCCTAGTCCTCCAGCAAGAGTTTGTAATTCATCATATTCTTTTTGGTTTAAATTTTGTAAAAATTGAGAAGCTGCTTCTTGAGCACCCTCCATAGTGCCTGATATAACACTTCTTCCTGCATAGTTAGCAACTTTTTTACTTAACTCTGGCCCTAATTTATTTGTTAATGTTGTTAGCAACGGCAAATCTACAAACCTACCAAGAGGTAATACTTCTATACCACCCGCTGCAAGAACTTTTGGATTAAGTAAACTAGCGGCTTTTTCACGTTCTGTTTGAGTTGCACCAGCTGCTCTTGCTCTTTCACTTGCCTCACCAGAAGCACCTAAGAAACCTAAACCTGCGGTGCCTAGCAAAGCTGTTATTCCAGCTGCAGGAGCTACAACAGGTGCTGCCATTGCTGTACCAGCGGTGACTGCAGGAACTGTTAAAAACCCTGCTACAGAGCCCAATGCCCTACCAATACCAGCCATAACAGAATCATCGTCCTGTACTTGATAACCAATAGGTGTACTTTTAAAAAATTTACCAATTTTATCTGAAGTTTCAAGGATGCTATCTCTCATCCCAGTTTCGGTTTCTTCGTTAAACTGTGCTGCAAAGCCTAACGCACCAGATTCAAATGTACCTTTATAACCTTGCCCAAAACCACCTAAAAAATTATCATCAAAATTATACGCTTTTGCATCATATTCTGGTTCTCGTGCAAGAACTTCAGCTTTTATTTGCTCAGGAGTTACACTAGCTTTGCGAGATATTTCTTCTTTAAATTTTGCGGCTGATTCTTTTGCTTTATCAGCCTTTATCTGACTTTCTATAAAATTTTGTAAAAAGTCTTGGCTTGCTCCAGCAGGGCCTTGTATTGTATAAGTTTTACCGTCAGAACCTTTAATCTCATAAGTTTCCACAAGCTAATACCTATTTTTTACCAGTTATAGAAAACCCACTTAACTCAGCAAGCTTACGATCAGCCTCTGCTATTGCATCTATAGAAGGTTGATTAAGAAGGTTTTGAGATTCTTGTACAAGTTCTAGTAGAGCGTTATATTCTCTTTCTTTTAGTATTCTCTCTGTACTACCTTCAGGTTCACTATTTTTCTCCAATTGTAATTGTGCTAGTTGATTTTTGTAAAATCCCATAACAGCATTATTATTGTCGGACATAATTTTTCCATAATTTGTTTTGTCACTGTTATACGATTTAATTAGTTCGTTTTTACTTAGGTCTCTAAGTCTTCTATCTTCTATCTCTGATTGAAATTTTCTTATTTTTGCTTCTGTTGAAGCTTGCAGATTTGCTATTTGAATTCTTACTCTATTATCTTCTGCATTTAGATGTAACTGTAATTGTTCTTTTATTCTTTCAGCAGCAAGCCTAGTATATTGATCTTGATTAGCTATTTCTGCATCTAAAGCCATTTTAGTAACATTTGACAATAAATCATAATCGCCTCTTGTTACATTTGCACCTACTACTAGTCCTTGTTTAAACTCTCCACTTTCTATCCCTTCTTTTGTTTCTCCCGCTTTGAAAATGTCTTTTTTGTTTTGTGTTACATCACTAAGAAGATTTCTAAATAAATCATCTTTTGCTTTTTGTTGATTAAGTCTAGCTGCTTCTTGTCTTGCTGTTGTTTGAGCACCAGCAGCTACACCACGTGATCCCATACTTGCTAAACTAGTACCACCAGCCATAGCTCCAAGAACATTAAGTAATCCTTGTTGTCTTAATTTGTCAGGGTTAAATTGTTTTGCCTGTATGTCTTTTCTTTCTTGATACAGTTTTTTCATTTCTGCTAGTTGTGCATCTGTAAAACCAAAAGATGCTTGAGCTTTTTTTAACCTGTCATCAAATATTTTATCAGTATCTCTATTCGTTAATACTGATTCTATGCCACTTCTTACAGTTCCTGAAGCTGTTGCGGCTTTGTCTATTATATCTGTACCCTCATCACCAGATATGGTTCCAAAATTTATTTTATTTAAACCTTCTAAGTTTGTTAGGTCAGGAGATACATAACTACCATCAGTCCCCGCAAAACCTACAATACCACCCTGTGCAGCTCTTCTCGTCATACCTTGCATATTTTGTGCAGGCACTTTATCAATGCCACTACCTCTCTTACCCGCATTAGCCATTACCCCTAACGGGTTTGCCATTGTGGGAGCCGTACCTGTTCGCCTTTGAAGCGGCTGTGCTATACCCCCCATGGGTGGTCTACGTTTACCTGCACCAGCTAGCAATTTTTGCATGTTTTTATTACGTT
>CAACVC010000343.1_pt1 | contig 10600 bp, 15 predicted proteins | sample 2381761 | NCBI WGS metagenome assembly CAACVC01 (sample SAMEA5211966, study PRJEB30684) | marine metagenome | biome: Marine; feature: Epipelagic; material: Water | collected 2015-10-15 | depth 45 m
ATAATGTTTTACCTGTTTCTTCATCCACATACAGCTTCATATAACGCTTTAAATGGTGATATGAGCAATTTAGGTACCTAGCAGCTGCCTTAACTGATTTAGTCTTATCCATGGCTGTTAAGCACATATCTTTTGATATGGGTTTAGCAGCTGGCATTTATTTGTCGGTTTCTACTATTGTAAATGGGCCTTGTAAATTTCTACCCTCTGTTTTACTTGGAACAATTTCTGATTTGGTTTTATTTTCCATCTCTTCATATCTCTCAAATTGTTCTTGTGTCATTACTTCTAAATCAACCCAAGTATGATCACCTGTTCCTCTCATCACAGGTACTCCTCGTTTAGCAGATTCTGTAGAACAATTTACACAAACATGATAACCTAATTCTCTTCGTTTTACTGGCATTGGATTTCCGCATTGTGGGCATGCCATCATTTCTAATTCCATTGTTTTTGTTTGATACATATATTAATTTTTAAATAACTTTAATTTTTTACACACATTGTATACTTGTAAAGGCGTTTTTGCTTTATATTTTTTACCAGTTTTTTTATCTTCTATATACTGATCTTCATCATTCAATTTAGCCCCATTAACATACCAAAATATAACTTCACCTACTTCTACATCATAATGCTCATATACCATATCTTCTATTACTTGAAAATATAGATCTTCGTACATTATAAGGTTTAAACCATATTCTGTGAATATTTTATCAGTACGTTCTTGTATTGAAACTAATCTGTTTACTAAATGGATAAAAAACTTTTTATGTTTATTTTCTATCTTTTTAGGATTTTCTTCAATTTGAAGTTTTAAACCTCCAATAGTAATTGATTTTTTAGGTTTTTTATCCTTCATATTTAATTAAATTTTTAGAATAATCTATTATATTATTAATTGTAATTTTTAAATTACCTAATTCGAATGTGCCTATTTCCCCACTATCTTGGATAATAGCTGAAAGTTGCTGGATAGTTTGATAATCTTGCTGGTTAAAAGTATTACCATCTACTTCAACTATTATGTCTTTCCCACCATTAAACCAAGGTTGTAATGCTTCTTGTAATTGAGGGTTAGAGTTAATAATATTAACACACTTATTATATACAGGGTAAACTATTGGTTTCATTAGTGGGGTATGATTAACATTAGTACCCCATTTACGGATAAATTCTAATGTTGAATCATTCATAGCTTTTTTCCACTTTTCATGTCTTTCAGGATCACCATCAAAACTACCTGCTCCTCTTCCAGTTAAATGGTATACTAAAGAATTCCAAGGTTGAACAAATTTAAACCCAGCTAATAACATCCTATTAAATAAATCAGAATCTTCTCTACAAGAATGCATTATTGGGTCATGTCCTCCTAAAATTTCTAAAAAATCTTTTTTATACATCATCCAAGGGGCAAATATACCTTCTGTTATTTTAGTATCTTCTAAATGTTCGTTTACATACTTATTAAACTCTTCTTCTTTAAATTCTTCGGGCCACATTCCAAAATCTAATAATATTTTTTCACCTCCATTAGGATGAAGCGGCGGCTCTATTCTTGTAGCACATACCACAGATTTTGTTTTTAACTGCTTATACGCGTTTAAATCTGCGTTTTTTCCTAGCATCATATCAGCATGAAATATCATAAAAATGTCTGTAGTTGATTTTTCTATGCAATAATCATATGCTTTACCTATACCATACAATTCTTTCCCCAATTTAGGGTTTATGTAATATTTTATGTTATATTTCTCTTTTACTTGTTCTAACCATTCAAGTGTCCTATCTTCATTTGAGTCTATAAATATTATAATTTCATGGTCATTCCTATAAGCATTGTTTCTTATAGAAGGAAGACATGTTTTTAAATAACGTAAATTAGATTTACTAGGTATGCAAAATGTAATCTTATCCATTTGTAACCCCTTTTATCATACCATATTCATCAAATACAGGCATTCCTTTCCATTTATCAAGGAATTTTTTTATATTTTTTGCTTCAGATTCTCTTTGTCTTTTTGACGACTTACCGTCGTTCTCTTCTAATCTATGACTACCTCTAGCACCAAAATGATATACAACAGATTTAGTTGGCATAAGAAACTTACCACCTTTGTTTAACATCCTAAGGAATAAATCATGGTCATCCCAGCTGGTAGGAGCAAATAAAGGATCATTCCCACCAATAGCATCCCACCAAGACTTTCTGACAAGTCCAGAGACACCTTCACCTTTAGGTATTTCATGGTTATTTTGTTTACTAAATTCTTTTGCATAATTTAAAAATCTTTTACTGTTGAAATTATTGTAATAACCTCCAAACTCATCTGGGTGTACTAGTAAAGTACCTACTCTATCTGGAGAGTTAAACATATTAGGTTCTATTCTGAAACTATTTACCCATAATTTTTCATCATTATATTTATCTTGTATTTTCATTAATTCTAAATCCCAATTCTTAGCAACATAAAAATCTGAATGAAGAAAGTTAATGTAATCTGTTTTTACTTTTTCAGCACAAAAGTTCATACCTCCTCCTATACCTTTTGGGTTATTATTTTTATCAATATAATACTCTAAATTATATACATCAGCATTTTCTTCTAACCACTTATCTGTATTATCGGAACAATTTTCAGCATGGATAATAAAAGGTGCATCTTTCCAATAAGAATGAGTTCTAACCGATTGAATAGCTAGTTTAAGATAATGTAAATTATTATATGTACTTATACAATGTGTGATCATATGCTTAATACTTTTATCATTACTTGTGGACCAGTAGTTCGTGCTATAACTTCAAATTCAAAGTTTGGGTTATTATAACAGAATTCCATAAATGCCTTATATTCATGTACTCTCATATGCCTATACTGTGGATGTCCTAAAAAATGTGTTAGTTCATCAAAGAGTATAAACGTTCCGGGAACAAGTCTAGATTTAACTTTTTCTAGCACATACTTACAGGGACTATACAAGTCACTATCAATATGGAGTATTTTTATTTTTTCTTTCATTTTAGTTAGAAAAGGAGTTAGAGTATCTTCAAACCACCCTTCTATAAAAGTTATGTTTGAAAAATCGGTTCCATCTTTACCTAAAGGTGCTTTCCCACCAATATTAAAATGTCCTTTTTTTAAAACTCTATCTCCAAGGTCCCAATCTTCAGGTAGTCCTAAAAAACTGTCAAATCCATATATGGCCGTATTCGGTATATGCTTTGGAAACCACCCTATAGATCCTCCATCTGCTACTCCAAATTCTAGTATAACCCCACCATCAACAGTATTACCTTTAACGTGATTTTCCCACATAACCTTTCTACGCCTTGGATCATCGTATATAGGTACTTCTTTAAGTTGTAACTCTAACTTATCAAACCAAACATCTTCAATTTTATTTCTCATATTACTTTATTTTTTTTAAAATTACTATTATCGCTGATTCCATATATGCTAGCTGGGTTCATTACTTATTAAGTTTGTTAAAAAATTGCTCATAGCTTGAGAGCTTTTATCAGCATACTCTTTGAATATTTTATCCTCTCTGCTTGCTTTAGTATTTACTCTTTTCAAAGGGTGTTTATAGTTATGTCCTTTTAATCTCGTTTTTACGCAAAATTGAACTATTTGTTTTGTTTTGCTAAATATTTCCAAACATGTATCTTCTCTTACAAAATGCATATCATTTGGAATAAATGGGTGGGGAAAATTAGAAGAAATACAAACTAAACTACCATCAATTTTAAGAGGAACTTGTTCTATTTTAATCTCATATTTTTGGTTAAAGTGATCTAATTCTTCTTGATTTATATAATCTTTATATTTTAAAGGTTCTTCTAATAATTCTATGCAGTCTTCTCTATGTTCTATACCACATTGACAGGGTTTAGAAAATCCTTGTAAACCTAAATGTGTAACTATATCCCAACTATTATCCCACATAGGTCTAGATGCAAAGGTTAAAAGATGTTTATCCTGTATTTCTAAATTATCCAAAATATAAAAAAAATCAATAGGTAACAAGGTATCACTTTCCCCCCAGACGTTATATTTAAAAGATGGATCATAAGTATCTCTTCTCCAATCTGCTATGTTGTAAAAAGGATCATTGTCAGTTTTATAAGTTATACCACAATTAAATTTATCAAAAAGAACATGGTTTAAAAATAAATTAAACATATCTTCTGCTTTTCCATGTTCAGGTTTTTCTATATAAGTTTGACTGTTCAAACAAAATTTAACTTTAACATCATTAGCATATTTTAAAGCAGAATATACTGAATCCAATGTTTCATTTAACATTGCTGCTTCATACCACATTATATGCATTTGGAATAAAATCATATTTCAAATTTAATTTTCATCATATATTTGCTTCTTCCTCCCAATTTCTAAAATAAGGTAACCATCTTTCTTCTGCATGTCCTGAATATGCTGGAATAGGACTAATTAATCCTTTCCCTTTACTTGCTAATATTTTAAAACTAGCACCCCCCATTGGTAATGGTTTACCTGTATGTAGATTAATCATATCTTGTTTGTCTTCTCTAATATTTTTTACTGTAGTTGCAAATGTCATAGTAGTACTACTAGTTAATTTCCAATGGCATGATTTTGAGGCATATACTATAGTTTCTTCTCCTGAAATGTATATGTTAGAGGGTTTTCTTATTCCTTTATCATCAATATCTATTTTACCATGGCCCCATTGATATCTTGGATCCTTATTATCTTGATACTTATCAGGATGATCATATAAAGTAGCATAAGGGGCTTGTAGATCAGAAAATGCTTCTATTAATATATTTTTTGCTCCTCTACAATGTATATAATCATCTTCTACTAAGTATACTATTGTATTTTCATCCATTTTCTTTGTTAATTTATAAGCTTTATCCCAACTATATAAAAATGATCCCGTATTACCGTTGTTTGTTAACTCAACATTTGAAGAATATTTTTTTACCATTTCCATAGTTTGTTGAGACACATTATCACATATAATATGTAAATTTTTTTTACCAAATTCCCTAACTAAGGTACGTAAACAATTTTCTTTACTTGCATAGTGAGGTTTAATTTTTTCGGGGTTAGAATGATCACTTATCCTATAAATAATTATTATTTCTCTCATATTTCATCTATTGTTATTCTTTCAAATCTTTTATCAGCAGGATTAATATCTGATATAATTTGTACTTGTATATTTTCTTTTTTAAACCAATCATACATTTTAGTAGTACATTCTATAGTATTTTTTAATTCAGTATAATCAGGTCCTGCTCCTGGGTTAGCTTGAAGTGAGTATAAATCTGTAGAATGTTCTTTAAACCAAGCATTATCTCCTAATTGATATCCATTTTCGGATTTAAACTTAGTCAAATCACCTATATCCCATCCAATAGTGACTATTTTACTAACCCCTAAATGATAGCATAATGGAAATCCAGACTCATATAAAATACCAGGTCCCCACACCATTTGGGTATTTGTACCTAATTCTTTCCAATTATCAAAATTTCTAGTAAAGGCTGTTGTTCCTTCTATAGTAATCCATGGGCTTGAAATTACTGGAAAATATAGGTCAATTTTTTGTTCCCATTGGTTAGCTATTCTGTTTAATTCTTCATTCATATTGCATCCTGTAAGTTGCCAGGATACAATAGTATTAGGGTTATTATAAGTATATGGTTGAAATCCATATACAGACATTAAATGAAAATCACAAATATCGTTTAGATAATTTAAAGATTGTTTAGCGCATATTACTAATTTATCTTTAAGTTTTTCTTGTAATATTTGTTGGTTATGTGTTGTTAGACTTGGCCCACAGGTTATTAAATAAGCAGTTTCATTTTTATATTTATTTTTTAATAATTCAAACCTTTCTTCTATTGAATTATATTGATAAAATTGTTGTTTTAATTGTTTAGTAATATTTTTCATATAAGAATTAAAAAATCAGTGATTATATAACTTTTCTGCTACGTTAAACTGCCATTCGTAATCTATATCAAAAGCTTCTAACTCATTCATCACAAATAACTCGGGTTGGGGTGGGTAGTTAGTATCCATCCATTTCCCATCTTTAATAATATCTAACCTACTAGCATATAAGCAGTGAGCAGCTTCATATACAGGTTCTACAATTTTAGTATTCATAATACTAGCATTTTTCCAATCTGTAATAGGTTTTCCATTATTATTCCAATAATATGTTTTTTTCTCAAAAACAGCAAATGCTCCTTCTTTATCACTTTTTAAATAATTTAATGTAAAATTATCTATAGTTGTAGTTGTTAATAAAGGATTACACCCACTAATAAGAACTACATATTTAAATTTAGGTAACTGGTCATGCCATTCATATATTTTTTGTAATAAATTATCTTCATTAGCTGATAAATAGCTTCTTTCAAATACTGAAACTCTTTTTTTATTAGCTATTTGGATTAATTCGGGCTCATGTACAGATGCTATAATATTAGATTTTGGTATTACATTTGAATTAAGTAATTTATCTAAAACTAGATCAAACAAAGTAGTATTTTTGCCTCTTGTGTTAAAGGGTTTTATCATTTTTTGGGGGACCCTTTGACTATTCAATCTAGCCTGAACTATAAAGGCTATATCATTTAATTTTTTCATATACTTCAGGGGTTAATGGAAATTTTTCTTTACTTATAAAAGAAGGGATATTATGACATTGAGATACTTCTCCTAAGTTAAAAAATTCAGTTCTGTGGTTAAAATCTTCCCATATCCTATTAGTAAAAGTGGTCATTGCTTTATACCACATTTCATATTTGTTATGAGCGGCTTCTTCATCTAAACCTTTAACATTAGTAAATGAATGTGGGTTTTTCATATTTTTATCATACCCATCGATACCAGCAAAATAAATTTTTTTAGCTTTTAAATTACAAGCCAATAACATTAACCTTGCTGGGGGACCTACAAAAGTAGTATATGATTTATCACATTTACCATAATATATTCTATCTTTATATTGGGTAAAAAATTGTTTATTATCTGAAATAGTATTAGGATAAAGATAATCAGTTTCTATTAAGATTTTTAATTGAGGATTAGTTTCTAAAAAATCAATTAACCTTTGATCTTTAAAATTTTGTAGGTTTCCTAAAGTACCTAAATCTAAGTTTTGATTTAAAATACGATTATTCATAAAAAAATTAGTACATGACCAAACATAATCATATTCTAAATTTTCCCACTTTACTTCATTTGTTGAGGGACCTCCTCCTAATATTAGGATAGATTTTTCCTTATATTTACTACAGTTAAAATTCTCACTTATAAAATATTCCATTTTATTTTTCTTGGTTATATAAATACTGGGCAAATCTAAAATCTAAAGGTGTATCAATATCTATAGATTCAATTTCACTTACTGTATAAAAAGAAGGATTAGTACCCACTATATTTTTATTTTTAATCATTGTATTTTTATTAATAATATTACACCCAAAAGTTAATTTTTGAACATTAGGCAGATCTTGACTATTTGGTGCTGATTTAGCTTTATAGTTTAAAGGTGTTCCGTCTAGCCATAAAAATTCTTTAACTTCAAATACAGTATTTATGCTATCATGATCTGTAGTTAGAGAATATTGGTTTATAATGTTATAATAAGTTTGGGGGGTTATAAAAGGAGAGGTACATGGGGTATGTAATATTATATCTCCCTCTGTAGTTTCTGCTAAGTTTTTAAAAAAATCACTTCCCTTACATTCAGAAGAGGCATAATAAGATTCTCTATGATAAGAGCCAACATTATATCTATTTGCTATTTCTATCCCCAAAGAAGAATCTGTATTAACTATTATATTATCTATTGTTTTTACTTCTAGTAAAGATTCTATCTTTAATTCTAAAAGGCTTTTATCATTATAAAAAGGTTTAAAATTTTTATTGGGTACTCTTTGTGAACCCTCTCTTACAGGGATTATAGCAGTGATTTTTTTCATATTTAAAACTTTAATCTATTTTGGATTGTATTGACTCTAGTAGAATATTCTTTTACTAAATACCCATATTTATTTACTTTATACTCCATCCAAAGTTGTTCAAACATTAAACAATGATCTATAATTTTATTTATATTTTTTATACTATCTTTATTAATATTTACTATTACATTGCGGGTTTCAATATAATCTAAATATCCTAACGTATAAAGCTTTTTAATAAAATTAGCACTCCTACTACTAATATTACCACCCATTCCTATTTTTAAATTGTGAAGCTTTACTACACTGCATATATTTTCTATTACACGGTTTATAAAAGGAGTATCTACATCATCTTTACTTTTACCATAAGACCTTGTTAGATCACTACGACCTATAATTATCCCTTTTAGCAGTTTCGAAGAAGGATGAGCTATTATATTTTCTACTCGATTAGCAGCTGTTTGACTTTCAATATTAATATAAGGATTTACTGATTTAAATTCTAAAATGGATTCAATAAATTTTTGTAGAGCAAATTCGCTTTCAATCATAGGTCCTACAATACCATCAGCTGACATATTAATACAGTTAAGAATATCAGCTTTAGCTTCACACCCTCCTATTTTAACATTCATATACAAACCTGCTATCGATGTTAGTTTTCTCATAAACAAAATATCAGGTAATAGTGCCCCCTCATCTTCAAAGGATTGTTTTATCCCTTCAACATGATAGTTGGTTTTTAATTCTAGTAAAAATTCTAACAGTTGGTTCATATTTCTTCTATTCTTTTAGTTTTATCACAAATTAAAAGATCATAATAAGGTTTTTCACCTACAGATAAATTATGATGTTTAGCACCCCATTTAATTAATTGATTTTTAGTAAGTTCAAAGTAATCTATCCCTGTTAGAGCCCCACGAGCAGTATAATAAGTAATTTCGTTCCCTTCATCAAATAATTTATTGATTTTATCTATGTTTTCTGTTAAAGGTCTAGCGGTTGAGTAATCTCCTGGTTTAGAGGTGTCTCTTTTTATTGGGTAATCACAAATAGTTTCATCAATGTCTACGTATATAATCATCTTTTATTTTTTTCTTAATTTTTTTCTTACTGGTTTTTCTGATTCAGTGACTTGAATAATGCCGTCACCATAAGCATGTTCTAATTCGCGGATGCCACTAACTAATTTAAATAGCCCTTGAGGTTCAATAGAAGCCATATGATCTGATCCTTCCATGGTTCTATCTAAAGTAATATGACGTTCAATAATAGTTGCTCCTAGATAAATAGCAGCTACTGTAGTACCTAATCTAAATTCATGACCTGAATAACCTATTTCAAAATCTGGGTATCTTTCAGATAATGTTTTAATACCTGATATATTTAATTCTTCAATAGGTGCAGGGTATGTTGAATTACAGTGGAGTAATCCTATTTTATGTTTATTATTATATTTAATTTTAGCAGTTCTAAGAATATTAACAGCATGATCAATCTCTTCTTGGGTAGACATACCTGTTGAAAAAATTACCTTCTTTCCAGTTGCAACACAGTTACCTAAAAGTATGTCATGGGTTAACATTGCCGATGGAAGTTTTATAAAAGGAATATCATATTGAGATAAAAATTTTAATGAATCCATATCCCATGGAGAAGCAGACCAAGAAATTCCTTGTTGTTTACAATATTCATCTATTTCATCATATTCTTTTTTCTTAAACTCAATTTTATATTTATATTCAAGATAAGTCATTTCTTTACCTTGCCATTTTCTAGATATTAGTTTCTGATGTTCTGGGACACAAATATCTGGGTTACGTTTTTGGAATTTTACAGCATCACATCCTGCAGCAGCTGCTATATCTATTAATCTTTTTGCAATATTAATATCCCCCTGGTGGTTAATTCCTATTTCCCCTATAATAAATGTTTTTTTCATATTTTTTTAATTCTTTTAGTTTAATGTATTATAATAATTATTTTGTTTTTCTTGTTTTTCTATAGTTTTTTCATGCATTAAACAATATTCTTCTTCAGGTGGTAATTCAGACATAACTTCAAACCCTGTTAATATCTCATGTACTTTATTTACCCATTTTATTTTAGGATCATTTTTATAAATTCTCCATTGATGATCAGGGAAATTAACTCGTTCTTTATCATCTACTCTCCACCCCCATTTTTGAATATGTTCTTGAGTTAAGCCTTTTACTGTGTTAATTCTAGGAACTCTATAAACATCTACAGTTTTGTTCATATCTAATATTGCCCCTAAATTTTCTATTAAATATTCAGATGGAATTTCATCAGCATCTATTTGAAAAATATAATCCCCACTACAAAATGTAGTTAATTTATTTTTCCAATCTGCAAAATGGCCATTAAATTCACCTGGTATCCAAGCAAATTCACCATTAATAGATTTTGCTCTTAAAAATTGTTCTATTCCTTCATGACCATTATTAATGTCATATAATACAACAATTTCATCTTTTTGTTTCTTATTTTTTAGTAAAAAATTTACCAGTTTTTGAATTTCTACAAACTCATTACAGACTGTTATTGCATAACTTATTTTCATATCTTAACTAGGTAATACCCCAATATACGAAAGAG
>CAACVC010000345.1_pt1 | contig 10549 bp, 6 predicted proteins | sample 2381761 | NCBI WGS metagenome assembly CAACVC01 (sample SAMEA5211966, study PRJEB30684) | marine metagenome | biome: Marine; feature: Epipelagic; material: Water | collected 2015-10-15 | depth 45 m
AAATAGAAATGAAATATATGACCGCTAAGGAAGAAGATATTTTAACTAACCAAAATTACATAAAAGATGGATCAGTATTAGATAAACTAATAAAATCACTGATTGTTAGTAAAGATATTAATTATGATGATTTAATTGTTGGTGATAAAAATGCTGTATTAGTAGCAGCTAGAATATTAGGTTATGGAGCTGATTATACTTTTAAATATGGTGGTCAAGAAGAAACTGTTGATTTATCTACATTAGAAACAACATATTTAAATGAAGGTGATTTAAAAGAAAAACATGTAAACAGATTTGAATTCACATGTCCTGCAAGTAAAACAGTTATTGAATTTAAATTACTTGATGGTAATGATGATAAAAAAGTAAAATCAGAAATAAAAGGATTACAAAAAATTAATAAAAATTCTAACCCAGAAATGTCTACACGTTTAAAACACATGATATTATCAGTAGATGGAAAAACAGATAGTAAAGATATTAGAAATTTTGTTGATAATTATTTCTTAGCAAGAGATTCTAGAGCATTGAGAGAATATATTAAGTCATTTCAACCTGATATTGATATGACGTTTAACTTAGAGAGTAGCGACGGCATAGTAGAGAGTGTAACTCTACCTATGACCGTCACGTTTTTTTGGCCTGACTCTAACCTATAGACAATCATTATTTAAACATATTCATGAAATAGTATATCATGGAAATGGTGGATATGATTGGCATACAGTATTTAATATGCCGATTTGGTTAAGAAAATTTACTTACCAACAAATAGCAGAGTATAAACAAGAGGAAAGTGATGCAATAAAAAAAGCATCTAGTGGTGGGAAAACTGGGAAAAATTTTGATTTAAATAACCCTACTAAATCAGTTCCTAGACGACCCATAACCCCTAATAGTTATATGAAGAGAGCATCTAAAAAATGATGCTCTCCGATATTTATAACAAAATATCACTGATTTAACCTTACATGAATAAAAAGGAACTTAATGAACAGAAACAGCAATTAGCCTTTATTAAAGGCAATCTTGCTGAAATAGATAAACTCTATAAGAGATTAGGGGAACAAAATCCTTTTGAGGGTATGGATACTAAAGACTTTTTAGATCCTAATAAATTTAAAGAATTATCTGAATATCTTAATGACGCTAAAAAAGAAGCTGATGGTTTATTTGGTGCAATGGATAGGGTTAAAGAAGAAGTTGATGAAATCTTTGGTGGTTTAAATGCTATTACTGACGAAATAACTAAAGGAAAGCAAGGATTTGCTTTAACTAAAAAAACAGTAAAATCTTTAACAGGTATAATGGGTGATGTTAAAGACATTACAGATGGTATTGTTGAAGGAAATTCTGAAGATTTAAATAAATTATTATTAAAAGCTAAAACTGAAGGAAAGAATCTTGGAATATCCAAAGAACTTTTACAATCTAAAGTAGATCAAGGTACAGCAACTGCTCAAGAAATTATTGCTCTTGAAAATGTAAAGGGTATATTAGGTGATCAAGAAGGGTTATACCAAAGAATTCTTGACTCTATAGACAAAGTAAAAAAACAGGAAGATGAACTTGCAGATAAAATGGGTAATGTTGGTGTTGCTGTTAAAGCTGTAGGAGGAGCTTTAGATAAAATAGGAATGGGGGCCCTAGGTAAAGCTATGGGTCTTGATGATGCTTTGAAAAAAACTAAAGAGCAAGTTAAAGCAGGAAAAGCTGGAACTAGTCAACTTAGTACTCAAGCTGCATTAGCTAAAAATGTAGGTGCAAATCTTACAAAAGCTTTTGGTGGAGTAGCTCTTTTTGTAGCAGCATTAGGTCAATTAGTAAAAGCCTTTAAAGCAGTTGATAAATCATCTGGAGAAATAGCTAAATCTCAAGGAATTTCAGTTACAGAAGCAAAAGAACAAGTAGCTTTAGCTAATCAACAAGCATTAGCTAGTGGTGATGTATTAGTTAACACACAAGATCTTGTAGATGCTCAACGAACGTTGAATGCTGCAATGGGTACAAGTATACAGTTCCCTGCTCAGATGGCTCTTGATATTAACACAATGGCAGAAAAAATGGGTCTAACAGGTGAAGCCCAAGCTTTTTTTGCTAAACAACAATTAAAAGGTAGTGGTACTATAAAAGAACAACTTCAGGGTATTGGTGAAATTACGATGCAGTTAAATGAGCAGAGTGGTGTAACCATGAATCTTAAAGATATTCAAGAAGGGATAGGAAAAGCAACAGCAACACAACGATTAGCTGCAGCTGGAAATACTAAAGAATTAGCAAATCAAGTTTATCAATCTAAATTATTAGGTTTAGAAGCAGCAGACTTAGAAGGAGTACAAAATAGTTTATTAGATTTTGAACAATCTATAGCAGCTGAAATGGAAGCTGAATTAATGACCGGTAAACAATTAAACTTAGAAGGTGCTAGAGCAGCAGCATTAAGAGGAGATCAAGCAGCATTAGCAGCTGAAATGAGAAAAGAAATAGGAACTATTGCTGAATTTGAAGGAATGAATGTTCTCCAAAGAGAAGCTTTAGCTAAAGCATTTGGTGTAAATGTAGAACAAATGACTAAGATGCTAGAGCAACAAAAAATATTAGGACAACTCCAAGGATCTGATTATGAATCTCAATCTGCAGCACAAAAAGCTTACAACGCTTTAGTTGGTGAAGGAATGAGTCATGAAGATGCACTTCAAAAAATGAAGTTAAGTGGTATTGATGATGCTTTTGCAGCTCAATTAAAATCAGCTTCTCAAGCAGATAGAATGAATGCTTTAACTGAAAGATTATCTGATTTATTTATAGGAATAGCAGAACCTCTTATGACCGTATTAGATCCATTATTAGTAGTTTTAACTGAAATTGTAAATCTTGTTAGTTATGTATTAGCACCAGCATTTAAATTAATAAAAGATACAGTAACTGGAATACAAGCTATATTTTCAGGTAATGTGGAAAGTTTAAATAAGATGCAAATGATTTTAGGATCAATAGCAACTGTAGCAGGTACGTTTTTTGCTACCTTTAAGGGTATTAAGGCTGTTCAAACAGGTATTTTAGCTTTAAAAACAGCATATAATGCTAAGCAAAAACAAGGAATTGCGCTTACAATAAGGGATGCTGCAATAGGTTTTAAGGATTCAGCAACAAAAGTTATAGGAGGTGCTTGGAAATCACTAGGTACTATTCCTGTTATTGGTGCTGGTTTAGCAGCAGCAGCTGCTATAGCAGGAATTTTATTCTTAAATCAAAAAGCTAAAAAGAAATCAGCAGGTGATGTTAGTATTGATCCAAGAGGAGGACCAATTGTTTCTTCTCCACAAGAAGGTACTATATTTCAAGGTACTAGAAATGATGGTGTATCAATGGGACCTGGAGAGGGGTTAACTGCACGTTCTAGAGCTGGTGGAGGTTCAATGGAAGAAACAAACACATTATTAAGACAACTTATAGCAGCAGTAAATAGTGGGGGAGATGTATTCTTAGATGGAAATAAAGTAGGACAATCACTAGCATTATCAACATCTAATATGGGGAACTAAAAAAATTAATATTTATAATAAATTAACTTAAAACAATAAAATCATGGCAGAATCAATTTTAAACATGTTTGACGCAAACGGTTCACCTCTAGCAGTACCAGTATCTCCAGCAGATGGTGTTACTCCAGATTCAGTTAGTATTCAGGGTAATTCATTACTTCACAACCAGTATTCAAATATTGGTGATCCTAACTTAACAGAACCAGCTTATAATAATATAGGAAGAGCAGCTACAGGTTACTCGTTACCTTCAACATCACAAGCAGGTCAAGCAGCAAACACATACCAAGGAGAAACAAATAGGTATAAAAATAATGCTCCAGAAAATAGATCATTTTAAATAAAGCTAAATGCCTTTAATAACCTCTACTACAAACTTAAATAAATTAAAGTTTGGGAGTGATAATTCTGGTGATAGGTTTGCTAGTGGATTTAGTAATCAACCCTACATTAGAAAAGATATCCCAGGCGTTGATGTGGATAATCCTAATCCAACTCCTATTGCTCAAGTAGATGATAGTGGAAATATTATATATGGTGATTTAGAACCTTCAAGTTTAGATATATTATTTAGGGGTGGTCTTAATGCTCCTAGAGATGCAGCTACTGATGTAAGTAGATTATCAAAAATGTTTTTTGATACTAGATCTCCTAATGGTTTAATCTTTACAGCTAATCAACAACTTTTATCGCGTACATCAGTAATGACTGAAGCATCATATGGTGTAGGTTATGCTAGAAATAAAGAACCAGACTTTTTAACAGGAAAAGGTGGTGGAGCTTTAGCGAGTGGTGTTTATTTACCTACAAGTACATTAGCTCAAGCTGGTGTTGGATTTACAGGAACACATTTAAATTTAATGGGGTTAGACCCTACATCACCAAGTGGAATAACAGGTAATTCTAGTGGTATATCAGGTTTATTTGGAGATGGTCCAGGAGCAGGTTTAAGAACATACTCAATGGAAATGAGTCGAAAGATTCAAGATTCAGAACAGGTAATTGACAATAGACTAGTTGATATTTACAAAGATAGACAACAGATAAAAACAGAAGAAGATAATGTAATTCAATATCAAGGAGGTCCTGGATCAGTATTAGGTATAGGAAAGACAAATATAAGATTTGCAAAAAGTAATCAAGTAGGAAATGTAAGAACTGGAGTTAATAATAATTTAGCTATTATAGCAACAGCAACGACAGGTTCAGATGGTTTAGGTGGTAATGGTTATTTTACTGGTAAGGGTCAAGGATATAATTTTAAATATTTAACTACTGTAAACCCATTAGCAATAGTAGCTTCAGGATCAGTAGCAGTGTCTGCATATGGGTCTGAAATTGAAGATTTAAATACTGCATTAAATGCAGATAGTGTTAGTAGTATAGTTGGTGATTTATCTAGTAAACTAGGGTTAAGTAATAACATAATATTAGATGATGATATAGGTGAAGAAGTATTTCTTATGAATCAGTTTTCTGCTACTTACACTTTAGGAACATCATTTGAAGGTGGTGCTGGTGATGGTGCAAGAGGAGTATATACTAATACTGGAATAGGTAGATCTAATTATCCTAATACTATTGTGATGGATCAAACACAATTACGTGGGGCACAATTAGAAGGTAATGTAGGCCCTACAGGTAATAGTATTATAGGAAAAGCTTTTAATAATATATTAATTAGTGCTTCTTCAGAAATTCAGGAACAAAAGTCATCTAATATTTTATCAATTTCACCAAACTACCAAGATAAAAATGTAGCAAAAAGAACAAATTTAGGGGATCCTGGATCAAATGTACAAAAAATAAGAAGTACTGCTGAACCAACAGGTAGGTTAAATTATGGGGTAAAAGCATCAGACATGATTGCTATAGATAAAATTAATGCTATGAATATGTACTCTGGTAGTATTGCTTCAACAGATGAAAGACCAACAAATGATTTATGTAAATTTAGAATAGCAGCTATTGATAATGATAACCCAGGCTCAGCTTTATATATGCATTTTAGAGCATTTATAAATTCCTTTACTGATAATTATTCATCTCAATGGAATGGTTTTAAATACGCAGGTAGAGGAGAAGAATTATACCATTATACTGGATTTGATAGAAGTATTAATTTAGCATTTGATGTTTATGCTCAATCTAAAGCTGAACTTATACCAATGTATAGAAAATTAAATTATTTAGCATCAACTATGGCACCAGATTATACTTCAGCTGGGTTTATGCGAGGAAATTTAGTACGTTTAACCATGGGAGGATATTTATATGAGCAACCAGGATTTATTTCATCACTTACTTATGAGGTTCCAAGAGAAGCTACTTGGGAAATTGCTATTAATCAAGAAGGTGGTCCAGATAATTCAGTTAAAGAATTACCACATATGATAAGAGTAACTGGAATGTCATTTACACCAATACATGAATTTTTACCACAGAAAATTAATCCAAAATTTGCTAATGGTGTAAATAATCAAGGAGTGGCTATTAAAGAAAGATATATAGCATTATCAAACGGAAGGAATACTAATTATGTAGATAGTTATGTCCCACAAACACCATCAAATACAGATCAAGGAGAAGAAATAGATGTATAATGAATAGATATCAAAACATACAAATAATAAGAAACGAAAACGAATTCGTTGGTACTATTGGAGATCAATATTACAGAACTGTATATTATCCTGAAATTGAACCCCAAGAAACTGACATTTATATTGAAACTGAGTTTGGTGATAGATTAGATTTACTAGCTAATCAATTTTATAATGATGTTACATTATATTGGATAATATCTATTGCAAATCCTAACAAATTAAATTTGGGTTCATTATACCCACCCCCAGGATCACAATTAAGAATTCCAATTAATATAAGTGGAATAGTAGCAAGTTATAATGAATTAAATGAGTTATAAAGATGAATATATTAGGACAACCATTTGCCCCTTTTGTTACTAAACAAATAGAAGTAAGACAAGAATCTTTAGGGTATAAAAATTATGGAGAAAGCGATTTAAAATATCAAAATGCAAAAACTCCTTGGATTAGGTTAGCTAGTTCTGTAAACATTGATCCAACTGTTGAAGATGGTATTATAAAAAAATTAAAAAGTTTTGGGATACCAGAAAATACTGTTATAAGTAATAAGGCAGCTAAAAATTTTATATTACAAGGAGGGGTAACAGCAATAACAGATAATGGTAATCCTAAAACATTCTCAGGATTAAATGATGGGTCATTTTATAGTGGAGCTTATGGTTGGGGAGGCACTGGTGAAAAAGGATTTACACCACTACCAGGAGTTATAGATGCTTCTGTAGTTTATTATAATAATGGAGCTTTATCTAAAGCTGTAATTAACATGAAATGTTATAATAGAACTCAATTAGCAATAATGGATGCTTTATATATGCGTCCTGGTTATAATTTATTATTAGAATTTGGATGGTCTACTTATTTAGATAATAACGGCCAATTAGTATCTGCTGATACTTTTCAATCTGAGGCATTAAGATTATTATTAAAAGAAACCCCTGTAGGGAAAGACGAAAACCCAGCTAATTTTGAAATTCCAAGATTAATAAGAGAAACTAGAAAGGCAACAGATGGAAATTACGAAGGAGTATTTGGTAAAATAACTAATTTTAAATGGGAATTCAACTCAGATGGAAGTTATAATTGTCAAACAACTATAACAGGAATGGGAGGAGTAATAGAAGGATTAAAAATAGGTGGAACTGTTCCTAGTGAAGAAGCAAGAAATCTTGTTATTGAAAAAGAACTTACGGAGGAGGATGCTTTAGAGGTTGCTAGCGCTGTAGTTAGTGGAGATGATGTTGATGAAGCATTAGAAGATGCTTATAAAAAAGTTACAAATGCAATAGATTTATATACTAAATTAGATACAGTTATTGATGAGTTATACACTAAATTTACTGGAAAATATGGGGGTAATGCTTCTAGTTATGGTAATAATAAAAGATTAACTAAATTTTTTAATCCTCAAATAAATAACTTCCCAGATCCAGATAATAATTTTAAAAAGACAAGCTTTAATTTTACTAAAGGTATAATGATGTTTGATGAGATAGAAAGTGATATTGAAAAAATTTCTAATCCTGCTATGTACCTTTCATTAGGATATTTCTTTACTTTATTACAAAAAGATTTTTTAATTTATAATGAAAAAGGTGAACCTATGTTTAGTTTTGATATGAGATTTATACCAATGGCATTTGGAAATACAGATATAAATTTCCAAGACCAAAATTTTATTCAAAATCTCCCAGGACAATTCTCAGCTAATCCTTTAGTATGTGTAGCTCCTTATACTCCTCCTGATGCTAATACAGCTTATGGTGCTGAAGATGCTGCACAACTTGCAAATTATATACTAATGCAGCAAATAAATGAACAAAAATTATTTAAAGTTGAAGGCAATCCATTTGTTGGAAGACTTGCATTTATATATGTTAATTATGACTACATTAAAAAATTATTAAGAGAATCTAAAAGGAATAAAGATGGTACTTTACCGTTATTAATCTTTATTCAAACAATGTTTAATGGTATATCAGAGGCTTTAGGGGGAATAAATAAAATTGAAGTTTTTGAAGACACGTCAGTAAATAAAATTAAATTTATAGAAAATATTCCTCAAAATTGGGGTAATATTCCTCCTGGATCTGAAGATACTAAATTTTGTAAATTAAATACATTTGGAGTTAAAAATAATGTAGAAGGAAGTATAGTTAAAAATATGTCATTAAATGCTACTATTTCAAAAGAATTTGCTTCAATGATTTCAATAGGTGCTCAAGCTAATGGTAATCAATTAAATGAAAATGCTACAGCTTTTTCCAATTATAATAAAGGATTAATTGATAGAACTTTTAAAGAAAAAAACACAGATAGTAATTTTACTAATGAAGTTACTTCACCCGGTGATAAATTAATAGAGAATAACGATCAGTTAAAAAAAATATGGGATGAACAGCTTACTAAAAAAGGTGATTCTTTTGAAAGTCAATATGGAGAAACAATTAAAAGAGGTTTAGCCTATGAAATATATTGGCAAACAAATTGGCAACAAGATATGTTAGATTCATTAGCAAGTGCAAATAAAACTTGGACTAACTTATTACAAGGAATTTACAGTGAAACAGGAAGAGTTCAATCTAATTTCTTTTTACCTTTTAAATTATCTTTAGACATAGAAGGTATTGCAGGAATAAAGTTATTTCAAAAATTTGAGGTAGATGATAATGTATTACCACCTTCTTATGCTCCTAATAGTATAGATATTCAAATTAAAGCTGCAAACCACACAGTTAATAATAAAGAGTGGACTACTAAATTAGAAACTCAATCAGTTCCAAAACCTTATTTAAGTGATTCATGTGCTGAGGTAATTAATCAAGTTAGTAGACGAGCAAGAAAATCTTTTAAACAAAATAACATTGCTGAAGTAGAAGAACCAACTTTAGAAACTATTACTTCTAAATATCCTATTACTCAAATATTTTTTGACACAGAAACACCTAAAAAACAACTCTATCTACACCATACTGTAAGTGGTCAAGATATTCAAAGTGTTGTTGATGATTGGAGTAGAAGAACAGATAAGGTATCTACACATTATGTAACTAATAATAATGGGGAAATTGAACAGTTATTTGAAGATGAATTTTGGGCTTATCATTTAGGTGTTAAAAGACCTACATTTGCAGCTGCAAAATTACCATATCAAAATTTAAATAGAACTAGTATAGGAATTGAATTATGTTCTTGGGGAGGTTTAACTGCAAAATTTGATGATGATGGTAGTAATGATGCACCATATGCAGATCTAATATATAGAAATAGTGTTGGTGGGGAAATTGACTCAAATAATGTAACACAAGCTGTTAATGCTAATGGAGAGACAATTACCTATAAAGGATATAAATATTTTGAAAAATACTCTAATGCTCAAATAAATGTAGTAAAAGGTAAGCTACAAGAATTAATGAATAAATATAGTATTCCTTTTAAATATGATTATGATGTATTATTTGGAACAGGTACTGTAAGTAGAGCAGCACTGTCAGGAGAAAAGGGGGTGTATACTCATAACTCAATTAGAACTGATAAATCAGATGTTTTTCCTCAAAAAGAATTAATTGAAATGCTTAAATCAATATCAACTAGCTAAATTATGACTTATATACCTAAAAATAGAATAAAAGAAAATTTATATACTTCTGGGGATGAGTTTATATTAGCATCTACAAGAGAATTTTACACTGGATTCTATCATAGCTTATATACTGGAGATTTTTTTACAGGTAAAACTCAAAATGATCCACCTATACAAAGAATAATAAAATATGAAGTTTCAGGCGTATCACCTATTCCTCCAAACTTAGAAAGTGAAAATGTAATAGCATTATTTTTAAATGACCCAGATCCAATAGTTAATAAAGATCAATGGAATCAAAGAGATATAGTTAATTACTTAACTATAAAAGGTCAAAATATCCAAGATGATCAACCTAGAATGATGCCTCAGTTTTACTACCCTTCTCCTACAGAAGATGATTATCAATTAGGATCATTTACTAGATATTTTGCAGTTAAAATTAATGAATCCCAGTATTTAGAAATTGATGAAAAAACTTATAAAAAAATGAGTAAACAATCTTCAACTATGGTGTGGGAATTATATCAAATTTTTAAGATACAATGGACTATAGATGGAGTAGAAAGTGAAGTATTTGATATTAATAGAGATCAAGTATTAATTACAGAAAGAAGAATTAATAGAAGAGGATTACAAGAATTTTTAGCTAATAATTATTTAAAATTTTATCAATCTGAAAATCTAAATAATCAATATACAAGTGGTGATGATTATACCTTACCTAATGGATTACTTTATCAAGGATTATATCATGTAATGCCTAATGGAATAGCAATGACTGGAAGATTTCATGGTGAAGCAGATGACAT
>CAACVC010000346.1_pt1 | contig 10538 bp, 13 predicted proteins | sample 2381761 | NCBI WGS metagenome assembly CAACVC01 (sample SAMEA5211966, study PRJEB30684) | marine metagenome | biome: Marine; feature: Epipelagic; material: Water | collected 2015-10-15 | depth 45 m
AAGATTTATAAAAATGGCATACCAATCAATTTAAAATTACATAATGATTTAGAAACTTATTATCCGGATGTTAGAAAATCTGAAATGGTTGAGCTTAATAAGAACCTGGGTATTGAGCTTTATGTTGATTATAAGAAAAAACAAAATGCTTTTGAAGAGCTGCTTAAAAGAGAAAATCTCTATGATAACTGGCCTAAAACTGTAACTGGTAAATGTAAGTCAGATGATAAAACTTTTTATAGATTTCAAGATGTAAATGAGAAAATTAAGTTAATTAGAAATGCAGCATTCATTATTGATGCTAAGAAATTAAAAGGTGTTTGTTTAGGTAAGGACGGAAGATCTAGAACAGATTTAAAAATGTTTGGTCAAATTACTGGAAGAACAAATGTTTCAACAAAAGAAAGTCCGTTCGGAGCTCCAAGAAGAATGCGGAATTTAATTGGTGCAGATGAAAACCATTATTTAATTTATTGTGATTGGAAGTCCCAAGAAGCAGTAATACAAGCGCAGCTTTCTCAAGATTCAAAAATGTTGGAGGCAGTTAATAGTGGAGATCCGTATATGTACACAGCTATAAAAGTTAAAGCAGCTCCCCCAGGTGCAAAAAAGAAAGATAGCAGCAAGATGAAAAAGATTAGGGAAATTTATAAACAATCATTCCTGGCGTTAGCATATTTACAAACAGCATTAGGTTTAATGGCAAAAATTAAAAAAACATCTAGCGAAGCATTTTTTATTCACGACCAGGTTACAAAATTATACAGAGAATATTTTAAATGGATCTTTGGTGTTATTCGTGAATCTACATTGCGCGGTTATTTTAAAACTGTTTATGGTTGGAGATTCAATTTAACATCTAATGAAACTGTCAACAAAAGAACTTTAGCGAACTGGCCTTTACAATCTCACGGGTCGGAGATTTTAAGAGTTGCAATAATTAAACTTGATGAATTAGGTTTTGAAATTTCTATGCCCGTTCACGATGCAGTATTGCTGCACCTGGAGAAAAAAGGTTTTAGAGATATGAGAGCTGAAATTAAATTGGTTCAAAAAGTTATGGCAGATTCTGCAGCTCAAGTTATTGGCAAGGCAATTGCTGTAGATGTAAAAATAATTAGAGATCAATATTACCAAGATGATGACAACCAATATTTATGGGACGATCTTTATTCTAAAATTTTAGAATTTAAACAACGTGATCGAAAAGCGGACAGTGTGTCCGTTATACATTCAGCTCCGTCCGTTAATCAATCAACAGTATATACTAATTAAGGTTATAGTTATGAGTTCATTTACTAAAGATATAATTAATAAATCCAATGTAGTAGTAAACCGGAAGTACCAAAAGAAGCGGAACGCAAATGGCAAGGCCAAATATAAAAAGGAAGATTATTATATTTATCAATATAGTTTGTTTAGTAAGTTACCAGTTATGTTCTACAAGGTGGCCAAGGGAGTTGGCTGTAAGATTTATGAATACTTAATTTGGAAAGACAAGTTAAACGGAAGAGAATTTAGAACACTGCCCAATGATTTCTTTTTGAAAACCTGGGGCATAAGACGACAAAGAATTAATGATGCTTGTAAATTGTTGGAAGCTAAAGATCTAATTATAGTTAGGCGGCAAAAAGGTTTTAACAATTACGTAAAACTAAATATGGAGATTGAATATGACGAAAAATGAAAGAGGTAAATATATTTCTAAATCATTATGTAATTTTAAATTGATTGGTATGCCATTTTTATAAATCTTGGCGCATAATGCTTTAGATCTTCCGTGAAATATTGCCTGGCTTATAAAAGTTTTATAATCAACTTTTTCTTTTTCTGCTTTTGCAAGTATTGCTAAAAATAATTTTTCATTAATTTCTACATCAGATAAATTATATTCCAGAATTTCTGCCTTTTCAGCATCGGTATAATTAGGATAATTATCCATTACAACTTTTCTTTTTTGATCTTTAATGACGTGAGATATAGTTTCAATATTGTATCTATGGCAGCAATCAATCAAACCAAACTTATGATTCTTTAGGCCGGAATAAAATTTTAATTCTTCAACAAAAGTATCAAACCAAAGTTTCGGGAGTCTTGTTTCAGTTTCCAAGTAGCAAGAAGCTTCGGCAGAAACATAATGACCAACAAGCAAGGATCTTGAAACAGGAAACGGGAATTTTTGATCATTGCCCACTAACCATTGCTGCTCCGTCCTCCCGGTTATTAAATCTTTAACAGTTAGACAAACAACATCCGGAGTTTCTCCAGGCAACTGCTGGAACTCATAATCAAATATTAAAATGTGATCAAAGTTTTCTTTTAGGTAATTTAATAAACTCATACATACTCCTAATTTATCTTCTTACCTTTTTCATTCTTGACAACTTTATTTTGCATTTTGTGTCCAAGAAAATCTTTTACGTGCGGGTCAGTGTCATAATTTTTCTCAGTCAAAATAAAACCTTGAAAAGCTTTAAACGCAACTGTGTCGGGATCTTCTTTAAACTCCGGCTTTCCCTCTTCATTGAGAGCTGCTTCTTTTTCAGCGCTTACATAAAATCCGTCGTAATATCCGTGACCACTGTTTACACATCTAACCCATCGTGTAAGTGATTTTTCTAAAATATCATAAGCTGAAGCGTTATAAGCATTCACTTGACCATTTTGATTTTCAATTGGTTCTTTAGCTGGCCAAACGTCAGTTCTCCCATTAACAGTTTCATACATTGCTAATCTAACTGTTTTTCCTTTTCCAAAATCATTTTTTACTTTCTCTTGAAAATCTAATTCTCCTAAAACTAAGAAATCAGTAAGTCTTCCTTTAACTGGCATTGAAACAATTAAACGTCGCTTAATAGATTTTACATCACCCTTTCCGGATGGATCATAGCATCTAAAATATTCTTCGTCTTTCGGTCGCTGTCTTGTGTAAATTGCAGATGATTGGTCTATCTTAGACTCCGCAACTGTTAAATTGAAATCCTTACTTGGTTCGGGTGATTCAAATAAGTTTTTGATGTTATCATTAATAGTATCAGTCATTATTCCTCCTTGGTTTTATTGACTAATTGTTTGTGTTTTTCGATTAAGTCCTGGTATTTGGATTGATAAAAACAAAGCAGCAATCCACGCTGCATTTCCAACTGTTTTAACAATACATTGACTGCAGTTTCTAGATCGGGAAACCTGGATCTCCAGTCCCATTCGTTAACATCTTGAACTACATCTAATTGTTTAGTTTGTTTGATGATATTGCTTAATCGATCAATTGAATCATCGCAGTCACTAACAGTTTTATTTTTATCTATCTCAAACCAATACGTCATATTAATTATCCGTCCTATTCCTTGTGTATTTTTTTATTACGTGCTTTTGAAGCTGTGCTGTGTTTACATCAACTTGTTCTGTCAATGCGCCCTGGCATTCCTTTAGCTTTTCTTTTTCCTGGTCAAGCTCATACTTCAAATCATAAATTCTTTCATTTTTTAAATCTATTTCTGCCCATAAATTTTCAATATGAATTGTTAATCTTTTGACTGTGTCGTTGTGATCGGAATAAGTCTTCATTGCTTGATCTAACAATGTTTTTAAATATTTCTTTTCCTCACTCATACTCATTCCTTAACTCCCATCAAATAAGCAAGCCCCTCAAGTTTATTTCTCTTTTTTTCTTGTTCTTGTAAAATTTTTTTAAATGCTCTTTCTTGTGCGATCATTACTGGATCTTTTTCTTTTTCAATTTTGAAAAAATCTATGGGTATACTTGGTATGGGTTCGGGCTGTTTTGTTAATGTCCGTTGATCTGTGTTAGAAATTTTTTTAGTAAAAGGCTTTGTTTTATATTTTTTCTCAACTTTTCTTAATTCTCTTAATTCAGAATAGTCTCCCTTTTTTGCTTTATCTCTTGCTGTAGCTTTCATTAAATCCCAAGTAGAAATTTTCTTAGGACTGTTTTCAATTACTTGCCGCACAACTGATTTATCATTTCCGGATAAAACATTATTTATTTTTGTTGCATCAACTGCATTCCTTGCAGATACGCTTCCAACTTTGTTTGTATATAGTCCTGAGTTTGGATTATATTTTAATTTAAAATCCTCTTCCTGGGGGTCTTCATATAAATCAATTAATTTTTCTATGTTTGGAATTAATGGTTTGTCAGCAGCTCCACCATTTTTAAATTTTTTAATTGTTTTTGTTTTAGGTGGTACTGCATTTGGTTTTCTAACTGGTTTGTCAGCTCCAGCAGTATCGTCAATAAAAGTTCCCTTACTGTGATCATACATATAACCCATTAATCCTCCTTAACCTTTTCAAGTAATTGACTTTTTCTAATTCGCTCAATGTATTTAGTAAGATCTTCTCCAGGCATTACGTCTATACCTTTTGCATAAGCATCGATTAAGTCTCCATAACTCTCTTCAACTGTTCCTCCATTTGAGAGACTAATTCTTTTAAGCTCATCCAGGGGTTTGCTTTTCAACCAATCACTAAAACTTTGACCAGGTTTCTTTTCATTTTCAAAAGCTTCTTTTAAAGATTTAATTAGATCGTCTTGAACATCGAACTCAATTTTATCCAGTTCAGCTTTCATACCGCCTAACTTTTTTAAATAAGATTCTTCTGTAAGATCACCTTTACTTGGCATTTCTTTTTCAATGTTATTTATTCTATTTCCCATTTTCATTTGTTTCCCCACCAGGTTAACAAGATTAATTTTTTCTTTTTTCATAGTTCAACTCCCAACTCTTTAAACACCTCGATTAAATTGTAATAAACACTCCCGTTCTTATCGGTGTAATATTTGAACCCAGTTTTGTTTGCTCTTTGAGATCTCAAGCCGCTATCGTTTTTCTTACCAAGAATCTTTGACAACTGTTTACTGCTAACAAGTAAAACCCTATCGGAGATTGATGCAATTGCAGCATCACTTAAACATCTTGATTTCAGTTCTTGAGCTATTTGAATGTTCATCATAAAACCCTAGTCCCTGGAGACTGCCAGCTTAACTGGACGTTGTCCCCAGGTTTCGGACTTAATGATTTATCAAAAAATTTTAAATTAAATAAAAATAAACTAGCGTCTCGTTTTTGTTTTCTTTTTCAGTAGTTTTGTTCTTCTTAAAGTTTTCTCAATTACTATCTCCGGTCTTGCTGCATTGTCTAACCAACCTCTATCAAAGAACTCCTGGCGGAATTGTCCAAGTAATTTAGCAACAGTATTGGTGCTCATTTTCACAAAGTAAGTAGGCGGGATAACTTTCATTAATACAAGCGAGTTAGCTAAAAACAGATCTCCCTTTTCTGCTAAATCTAAACAAGCTGCTCTCCATTTTAAATTTTTCTTTTTCTGATACTCGTAAATATAATTAACAAGTTTTATGAAGTATGTTCTGTTTTCTTTGTCTCTCCAAATATTCCCATAAGAGCTTGTATAATTTTTATCTAGCCAATTCTTAACAAGAATTTCAGAAGCTTCTTGAGGTTCTATTCCAAACCTACTCCAAAGCGCTACAAAGTTTTTCCAAGATTGTTTACTTTTGCCCATATCATTAATAGTTATGGGCACAAGTTTACTTTAATTTTTTAACTTTTTCCAATCTATGTTTATCAATATTCTCAACATTTGATTTTTTATCTTCGAACTCAAACTCTAGATCTTTTTCTTCCGGAACAATGTAGTGATCTCTAGTAACTTGCGTATCACTATGGTTCAATGCTCTTGAAGCAACTTCCACTCCTTTTTCTTGAGCAACTTGAGATCCAAAAGTTTTTCTTCCAATCTTAATAGTAAAAAAGTTTCTTAATCTACCATTAGACTCAACTCTTAATCCAAAGTCCTCATTTAACTTTCTTAATGGATAAGCAATAGCGTGAGCATCTGTATGTTCTTCCGGGAAGTTATCTTTCCATCTAGTTTTCGGGAAGATGTAATCACTCTTCAAGCACCAAGAAACTTTCTGATCATTGTATAATTTCTTTCTCAATCTTTTCAAAAGTCTCTTCAATGGTAATCTTAAAAAAGCTCTAAACTCTTTTCTGTTTTTCGGATCCCATAAGAATAGATAAGATTTTTCATTTTCATTATCCCACCCAGGCTCCAACCAACCGGAACATTTATTCTTTTGCTCATCAGTAATTGGTGGCTGCCAACGCAGGCCAAACATTTCCTTACCACGGAAGCCAGTATATAAAACCATCGCAACCATTGTTAAAAAGTGCGGGTTGTAATCAAAAGCTTTTGACTCGCAGTAATCTTTTATTTGATCTCTCTTATCATCCGGCAGTTTCTTTTTTACTCTAACCTTTGGATATCGCTTGACTAACAAAAAAGGATTTTCTCCTCTAAAAAGTTTGTTTTGTTTTGACCAATTATAAACAACTGAAAGCAGCGCAATAACAGTATTAGCGACCTGGGGTGTATCTTTCATTTTAAATTTAAAAGCTTCAATTGCATCTTTTGTTAACTCCGATGCTTTGTAAGCTTTAAATGGTTTTGAATAGATAGTGTTCTGATACTGAACTGGAGCTGTATGTTTTTTCTTAACAAGAGCAGTACAGTTCTCAAATAAAATATAAGAATTTAAAATTTTCTTATACCTCTTAATAACGTCTTCCTTATAGAACCTGGACTCATCGCGCAGCGTGAAACCAGTTAATCCAGTTTTAATAAACTTCTTAACTAAATATTCTATGGTTACATCGTCATCAGAAACAGTCCTTGATTCTGTGATGTTTGACAAAAATTCATTGACCTTGTCCCTTGCATCCCCAGCTCTAAAGCCAGTGTTCTTAGCCCAATGAAACATCTTTTTATAAACAACATTCGGTGCCCATTTGTTTTTCTTCTTGTTGTACATATTCACGGATTTAAAAGCATAAAAAGTTTTAACTCCGTTTGGTCTTAAGTGAATACACAACCCGGAAACTCTATCATCAAATCTTCGATCATACTTCTTTCCGATTATGTATTTTGCTCTTGCTATATTATCATCTGTAAAAGTGAATCTAGTTTTGAATATAGCTTCTCTTGGTTTGTACTTCCGCTTTTGCGGAGTCGCGGGAGCTTCAACAGAAGCGACCGCATTATTGTTTTCATTATCATCAATAGTCATTTTTATTTTCTCCTTTCGTGTTGGAGTATCAAACTTGAACCACGGACAAGAAAGAAAACTAGCGTCTAGTGCGAAAGGCCAATACAGTCCCGTGCCAACATCGTGCCAAGGGGGTTTTGAGATCCGTGCCAATAAAACGCCAACAAATCCAAAAACATCAGCCCACAAATTCAACCTCATCGGAGTCCACAAAACGGGAACACCCAACTAGAAGTTAGAATTTACAATTGATCTAAAAGTTAATGTTTACGGAACAAATTAATTAAGAGTGTATTGGTGTTTTTAAACACACTCTAGAAACGTTGAACCGCATAGCTTTTTCGATCAAATCTATCTTCTTTCTTTCCGTGCCAAGAATATGCCAAGGACAACAAATTAAATTCAAAATTATCCAAGCAATTCCAACACTTTTGAAATTGTATTTTATATTTAAAATGTTGGCAACAAGATAATAAAAACCCAGCAAAACTGAGTCTAATTTTAAAAACTATTTCAAATAAAACATAGCGATTGCGACTCCATAGATGGGGTTTATTTTAACATCTTGAGTCTTGCCTAGTACCTGGAATCAAATTGATTAAGCGCTCGTCCTCGTCGCGTTGTTACGCGACTCGGACTCGCGCGTCTCCAAAAGGATCCTAAATGGTTTTGAAATAAGAAAAAAGATACTAGATCGATTCCGGTTTTCTAGAAAGGTATAGATTATATATCGTCTAAAGATTAATGATCTATACAGTCATAAGGCCAAAATAATTTTGCATTTTGATTAAGTCTATCCTAGATTGTCCTATATAAATTATGGCTTGGTATAGAGGAACTGGAAAAGAGAATCATAAATCACTTTGGGATCGACCAGTAAAGGATCGATGTATCTTTTGTGGATCTGTTGAAGAGATCAAATGTCAGATGACAATAGAGTTTTCAGAATTTGAATATAACACCGGCAACTGCTGTAAGAAATGTTATGTGGCCAACGCTCAAACAGTCAAAGCTTTTTAATCAAGAATCATGGACCAGGGTAGGCCGGCTGTTGTCGATGAGGTAAACCACCTATCATCGTTGAGGTTACCCACCATCAGTTTGACTTAAAACTAGCAACAGGCAACAAGAATAGAATTTAAGGGTGGGTGACATCGGGTGACTTTAGAAGTTTACATTAGTTTACTTTTCACGCCTACATCCGCCTACATTTTACCAATAATATTTGCCGAAACTACTGCTGTTGTTTGTTTCGTTTTTACCTTTATTGGTTGATCTGAATTTATTTGGTTCCAGCAGGTGCGCGGTCGGTGATGAATAGGCTTTGCTTCCGTATCCAGGATTGGACATATTAATTAATCCTCCATAATTCTTTTTAATTGGTTTGTTAATCGCGGACTGTAATCGTTCACGTTTTTTCTGTTTCGCTAGTTCAACAGCTTCGGGCAATAGATCTTGGACCTCCGGATCAACATTGTGTTTTAGCTTTGCCAACATTCTTAATTCGTTCTTTTGTTGAAAAGCAAGATTAGGATATTTGCCTTTGAAATGATTACCTCTGTTCCTTTTCCTGGGGACGTTTGTCCCTAGGGATTTATCCATGATCGGACGCACTGCCTCTTGGCCATCGAATAAATAAATTCCATTATGTTTGATATACGAGTTTGAATAGTGGCCCCGTTTCATTTTCTTTTTTAAATTATCTGTTGATATACCTAACTTATTAGCGAATTCACTTCTTGTAAGATTAAAAGGATTTTTATTTGCCATAACTTTCAGAGTTAACATTTCCCTTTTTGTTTGTCCCCAGGCAATCGGACCGTGAAAAAAAATCCAGGCACCTATGGGCATAAGCACCTGGATATAATCTTAACTTTAAACAAGGTTAGATATTAATGACATAATAAATCTCATTAATTAAAAAACAATCCCCATATCGGGTGTACGTACTAATTTAATACTTTCTTTGGCGCTATGATTCTAACTGTTGGTAATCTGCCTTTACCGCCGCGTTTCAGTTCAATTATTTTTTTATTAGAAAGTTTGTTAAGTGCTTCCCATTTTTTATTCGGGTTTACTCCAAACCATTGATACAATTTTTTATTATCAACTTTTATTGGTAGGTGCGAATTTTCTTCTTTACCAGGATATTTCAAACCCTGAATAGTTCTTATGTATTGATACAGTCTTAAAGCGTTAACTCCGCATTTTGATACTTGGTAAAAGTGGTTTATGTGCATAGGTCCTCTCGTAAAATAAACACCATCATACAGATCACCTTCTGCTGGTGGGTTGTTGTGTTTTTTGTTGGGGGGCATCATATTATAATAATTATTTTAATTATATTATTAATTATATAGGGCGGTGTTCCTGGTTTGGGTGTACCTTTGACCCTGATCGGTTGTACGTGTTAATTTCATTCATAATTTCATCAAAAAGGTTTTGGTCTTTTCCATCTTGGATATAATTAGTTTTTATTACTTCGTGATCGACTCTTATAGGGCCGCCGACAACATTTACAGAAGCATCAACCATGATTTGTTTTGCTTCTTCAAGTCTTTGATTAAATTCCGGAATAGGTATTTGTATTAAAACTGCATCGTGAACAAGTGCGCAAACTTCAAAATTTTCATCTGTTAAATCGACCAGAGCTTTCCTCAAAATTTCTGCCCCGTGTGATTGGATAGGCCAGTTCATAAGGCTTCGTCTTATATCAGTTCGCTTACCATCTTTTGTTTTAAACAAATTTTTTATATGTCTTTGCCAACCATAAACTGTGGTTAAATATTTCTTTTGTAATCCCGCCTCAATAAATCCGTCTAACCATTTAAAATAAATTTTAAAAATTTCTTTATATTTTTGCATTAAAAATTTTGCATGACTAACAGAACACTTTAAAGATTCTGCAACAGCATAAGGACCTTGCCCATAAGTATTTGCTAGATCAATAACTTTAAACATAGTTCTTTCTTCCGGGTGTGATTGTCTTGTTGCATTCTCCGGCAGCATACCGAAAAGCTTTCCTGTATAAATATAGTTATCACCTGATTGATATGCTTTAATTTTATTTTCGTCCTTTGATAAATAGCCCTGGATCGCTGGCTCTTGTGATGAATAATCGATGTAAACTAACCATGAACCATAACTAGGTTTAATAAAATTCCTGGCCCATTTACTTGCGCTAAAAGGATAACGTGCCGACGATGGTGAAGCTCTTCCTGTAACTGTTCCAAACATATTAATTGAAGTTCTTACTCTTCCGTCATACCCAGGCGCATAAGAAGTTAGCTTTGTCATATTTTGGAAAGTTCTTATCTCATTAAATTTTTTAATATCTTCACAATCTAAATTGTTCCTAATTACTTTTTTATTTGTAGTAAAATGACCTGATTTCATGCGCTGCCATTTACGATGAAGATTATTTTTAATAATTAAATTATCAAAT
>CAACVC010000348.1_pt1 | contig 10533 bp, 26 predicted proteins | sample 2381761 | NCBI WGS metagenome assembly CAACVC01 (sample SAMEA5211966, study PRJEB30684) | marine metagenome | biome: Marine; feature: Epipelagic; material: Water | collected 2015-10-15 | depth 45 m
CCGCTATTCCGCCGTTTCCCGGTCGCTGAAATGCGCCATATAGACGATATAGAACAAAACATGAACTAGGTCTATGACGAGCGTTATGACGATTTAGATAGAATGATACCTGAAAGCACTCTCGCCCTTGTACGGCGCTTATAGGCCGTTTGAGAGCATGAACATTTCAAGAACATTCATATTTTACACATATGTAAAATCGTTAGATATCAATAGGTTATCACTCTGGGTTGTATCGCCAATTCGCCATTTGGTTGTATCACTTGTTCCGGTATCGTAATGATATTCATGCGACCTATACCTTATAATATATATAGAGCTATGCAATAAACGCATAGGGCTACGGCAATATTGCATGTCGATTTATGTAGAATGTCCCAAATCGTTCTGCTAGGTTCTAATCATCGAAACGGCGCAAACCCAAACCTGCTACGGCAGACGGGTGTCAGCGGTAAAGGACTAGGCAGGAATGCCTAGCATGGTTCGGTAGAGGTTACACGGTGAAGCCGGAAATCTCTTATGTGGTATCGAATAGGTGCAACCCCGTTTGTGACTATTGCCAAGCTCTCACAGTTAGAGGGTAAGGCGCTAGAAGCATTCGGACCGATGCAACCGAGACGCAAAAAGCGTTGCGATGCTTTCATGCCTAGCAAGTGTGACAGTCATTGTGTGAGATATCAGAACCCCGGCGAGTAGTCGGGAATGCCGAAAGGGCAGGGCTAGTGGAATAAATACCCACAAGGCCTATCAGAATGACCTATCCCTAAGCCGATAGCAAGGCGTGGGGGTAGTGCTATATGCTATTCATTGTGGATAGCATAGGTACTACTGTTTAAATTCAACAATAGGGAATATTCTAATGGATATCATCGAAATCAACAATCGGATCAAATCTATTCGCCGTCGTGGCAAGAATATCGACTGTGATATTGATATTGCCGGTTGCGCCATTATGGAACATGCGGCAGAGCATGGCGATTATTCGGCAGCAAATAGACTTGTGGATGCATTACCGAAATCAGCACGAACCAAGGCGTTTATTAAATGGTTTTCGGACCATACGCCTTACAATTGGACAGAGAAAGAAAAGTGTTTCAAGCTTCCTAAAGACGCAAGCAAGCGCCGTCAATTCATGATTAGCGAAGCAAAGTCTGTCCCGTTTTGGGAGTATACCGTTGAGAAAGAACCAGAAGCTTTGGATATTGACAAGGCTATCGCCTCACTTTTCAAGCGTTACGAAAAAGCAAAGAAAGACGGTCGGGAAATCCAGAACGTCGAAACACTGGTAAAAGTAGCGACTGCGTTAAACATTAAACAAGCATAACTATCAACATAGTCTATACAAAATAGGGGCGGCGCTTGATTGTGTCGCCCTCTTTTTGTGCAGATTAGTATGGTAAAACCCTAACAAATTGGATAAATAAATGTATCAAATACGATTGAAAGACCTGAAACGTGGCGAAGTATTCGTCCGTAAACCTAACTCCGCCACTATACAAATCCGTGAGGATTACGATAGGCGTGAGAAGAAATATCTATGCGGGTATTGGGATGATATCAGCAAGTCGATATATCTGAAAGGCGATACGTTTGTATACGCCGGATTTACTTTTTAACATACGGTCATATCCAGCCACCCAACCCAACCCAATCTGATGACTTAATCTCAAAGGTGAAATAAAATGTTTGTAACTAATTCGAGTATCCGACGTTACCTTATGCTACAAAAGCAAACGCAACCCGACGCACCACCTAAACTATGGGATGAATATAACATCTATGTCTGGTGCGTTGCGAAAGACGAACAACCCAAGACGTTTAACGAATGGCTGGAGGATTAATAAAATGGAACACAATGAAAATTTACAGGTAAAAGCTTATCGTCTTGCTTATGACGAAGCTTTTGCGAACGCTGAAAATGCTTACAACTATGAACAAAAAGAGGCATGGGTAGCCGAAGCTGTTAAGTATGCAAAATTAATTCAAGATATAAAACACCCCATTGGAGGAAGTATAATGGCTGAATTAACACGGGAAGAATGGGCTAAACGTCGCACGAAAGACTACAATTATCACGTTGAAAAGTGTGAGGCCCACAATCTGCCGCAAATGGATTGGGAAACATATAAACACTGGTTTGACAGTAGGGATACGGCGGAAGAAAACCATGAACGGATGGAAGAACTCATGTACTTTAAGATGGTTTAAACATAACTTACGCAACATGAAAAGGTAGACAAAATGTTTCACATTACACCTAAATCAAAGAACGCCAAGGTTGGCAAGATGGCAGTCACTACCAGTACTGCGACAACGTGTCCCACTTCGTGTCCCTTCAAATCGAACGGCTGCTATGCCTATGGTTATCCATTGAAGGGGCATTGGGATAAAGTTACCAGAGAAGAACGTGGTGACGATTGGTCTACGTTCATTAGCAAGATCAAAGACCTACCCACTGGTAGCAAGTGGCGTCACAATCAAGCTGGTGATCTACCCGGTGACATGGAGAAGCTGGACGATAAGAAGTGTATTGAGCTTGCCAAAGCTAATAAGGGCAAGCGTGGGTTTACATATACACACTATGACGTACTGGACAATTTCCAGAATGCCATAACTGTCAATATGATGAACCACTTAGGCTTCACTGTTAATGTGTCTGCCAATAATCTTGAACACGCTGACAAGCTATGCGATCTTGACATAGCTCCGGTAGCAACTGTGTTACCGATTGATCAGACAACCAACACTGTTACACCTAAAGGTAGAAAGGTAGTAGTATGTCCTGCTACTTATAAAGATGACGTATCATGTGCATCGTGTATGTTATGTGAGAAGTGGGATAGGAACGTAGTGGTAGGCTTTCCCGCTCATGGTACAAGTAAGAAGAAAGCTGCTATGGTAGCGGCTGGATAAAATCTGGGATGTCCCAGAAAATTGAAAGGTAAAACAATGACCAACATGAACCCTGACTACATCAAGTACGAAACCGGATATTGCAACTGCCGTGATGATCTGGTGAATAATCTGGTACACAAGTACGTGCCACTGGGCAGCATCATAGCCATAGAACAGGGCGTGATCCGTGATCGTGGCATATCTCGACGTGACAGGAACAACTCCTTCACCAGTGGCAAACGTGTGACTCTCAAAGAAACCATGCGTGTTGAGTGGGTGATCTACATTCGCCAGCTTCGACAGAAGCAGTACATTGAAAGCGCACCTATCGAAACTCTACGAGTAGCATAGTATAAACATTACTAATCATCTTCAAACCAAAGGACTAAAACAATGATCAAATTTACAAACATTAGAAAAGATTTTGAGAAGTGTAAAGTAGTTAATGTTGTACGTGAGATAAAACCAGATAACCCTTTGTATAATAAGATGGAAAGGTTACTGGGCAATCGTAAACAACTACCTCACAATGTAGAAAAAATAATTCTACGAATGAAGAAGATGGGTTTCTTTAACTTCCAGCCCATAATTGTATACATAACTGAGGACAATAAAGTTATAGTAAAAATAGATGGAGAGCATAGAGCATTGGCAGCAATGTATCTAAAGATTCCAATGTATGTGATGGAATGTAAGGTAAAAGATTCAGAGATAGGCGACATTACTATGATGCTTAATTCTGGAAAGACTAACTGGACACTGATGGACTATGCAAAATACTATGCCAAACAAAAAGATGATAAGAAAGTAGCAAGAGCATACAAAAAGTTCTTGGATCATCTTGCTAATAACTTAGTAACTGCTGGCGTTCTGATTGCAATCTATAATAAAAAGATATCAAGACAAGAAACATTAAAAGACAATAAGTATGTATCATTAACAAAAGGAGATGGAGGTAATATTATATTCAAGTCTGGCGGTCTTACATACGACAGAGACAATGAACACCACATAGAAGATATTCTATGCAAGATCAGGACGTTAGAGACAGCAGCAATGTATATGCCACTAACTCACAAGACAATTAAGAAACAGCAGTTTCAACAAGCACTGTTGTATAATCTTTCTACTCCATGCTTTGACTTCGATAGGTTTCTTAAAAACTTATGTTGCAGCAGACATCAGTTCAATAGCTTTGCTAAAGAAGTAGACATGAGAGCAGAGATGGTACGTATCCACAACAAAAAGGTAAAGAAGTAATGAAGAAAATTATCCATATAAATCAACATGTTATCAAGAGTAATTCTAAAACTGGTGAACGTGAGCCAGTGATAACTGTGAAGACATACAAGGACAATAACTATGCCCATGAAGTTTATGTTGACGGGCCATGTAAAATAGTATACAGTCCTGACAAGCCACTAAGTTGTGGCGCAAAAGTATGGATTGAAACACAAGCAGAGGTGAATTATGCCTGAGTATGAATTACTTGTTGACAAATATATTTCAATGGGATATCCTATTGATAAGGCTGAAGATTACGCAACCCTAGATTGGATGGAGGAAGCACATGAGTGTGATGCAAAACGAGATTATCAAAGAGAACTTATTCAACGTACATTTGGAATGGCTTCTCAAAGACGGGTGGCCTGAAGATCAGTTTGAAACTTGGGATGAAGCTGCCCGTAGGACACATGAAGAATTGGAAGGAATGGAATAATGAAACTATTTAGATTACACCAGAACATCAACACAAGTTACGACACCTACGATAGTGCCGTGGTGGTTGCCAACAGTGCAGAAGAAGCACAGAAGATACACCCCAATGGTGTATCAGGTGACTTTTCGCTATTCGAACTACATCACAAATATCATCACGATAGTTGGGTATCACGCCCTGATCTTGTAACGGTAACATATCTGGGTGACGTAGTGGGTGAACCTGACAGAGACATCTATCCCGGTGCTGTAATTTGTGCATCATTTAACGCAGAATAAATAGGAGTTTAATCTAATGACTAAGAAATATCAGTGGAACTATTCTACAGACGATAAGTATAGTTATACTTTAGAAGAATACATTCTTAAAGTGCATGATATTCTTGTTAACACAATAGAACATGTAGTAGACTGTGAGGGTGACATGTTGATGTCAGAGTACAGAAAACTAATTGATGGTTCTTGGCGATTGGAACACTTAAAGAAACAGCTAGAAGGAGAAGAAGTAAAATGAACGGACTCAGAATACATAGCGTAGACAACATCAAAGTAAAACGTGAAGACTATGAAAGCTTCACAACCATAACGGTAACTGTCACTGATAAAACAGACAAAGACTTTGAGCTAACTTTGTTCACAGATAAAGGCTTTGTCCCTGACATGGAGGTGCAAGATGGAGACAGTTGATTTCGTAGAGGTAGAACTTGGTGGTGATAACTGGAAGATTACATGGGACGTAAGCCGTCGCAAAAAGATCAAGACCACAGGCGAGAAGTCTGGTTTAAAGTACACCATCTATTCGCTTACTGACTTGACGCCAGCACAAGCTTATGATATAGCTATGCTACAACTTGAATGGCTAAAAAAGGATCAAAACTATGCTATCTAAAAAAGATTGGGACGAACTTCAGCAACTGTCTTACAATGTAATGCCAAAGTGGTGGTATAATAAAGAAGATTGTGAGAAACAATACCAAGCTTATGTCGAAGGATGTAAGCAGTTTAAATTAAAACAAAAGATAGAAGTAACATGGGGTGATCCCACAGTAGACATGGAGTAAACTGATGAACGCATGGCATGACATACTAGAGGAACTATAATATGAACATGAAAGTGTTTGAGCAAGTTTATAATGAACTTAGTTTATTACAAGAAGAAAACATGGACGATTTAAACATTGCAGAGGAATCTCTGATGGCAGCTATGACTTTTACCATGACCAACGCACCGTCTGTTTTGAATGGATTGTGCTTGATCTCTAATACATTTAATGGTATACTAGCTGAGTACACACTAAAAGACATACAACTTAGAGGAGAATGACATGAATATTCCTGAGTTTAAAGACATAGAAGATGTTGAAAAGTTTCTGCGTTATGGTGGTGACGAATGGTGCCGCCCAATGGTAGAAGAATATATGGAGCTAATTGCATACGATTCAAAGCCAGAAGATATTAATATTCAAGAACTAAATGGATGGATTGAACACGAAATGCGTTCCCTTTCAAACGGTTACGAAAGCTGGAACGATGACACCGCTTGAAGCTATAGAAGAAACTCTTGAAGTATTAAGCCAGCTTCAGTTAAATGGTTTAGTAAAACTGGAAGACAGTGACAAGATGTCACAGTGCATCCAGCAACTACACTCAATACGTTTCAACCTAAAGATGAAAGAGAATTAAATGTTTAACCATGATGTACTTAACTTTAATGTAGAAAAGTTTTCCCTTGGTGCTTTTAATCTTATCCATGAAGGAACTGGAGGAATGATTGACCCCTCATTGGGTGTTGGTCTTCGCCGCACTGATAGTGGAGAACCTATTGCAATTGTGTCTGAGGCATACGAGCCAGTACAATATCTTGATCTTGTAGAAAATCTTGAACAGTCTATTGCTATGTCAGGTATTGATCTTGATGGTGCTGAGTTTCAAACCAATGTGATTGGCAATGGCGAACAGCTAGAACTTACCGCTAAGTTCAACGCTGAAGCTACTACTATTGATGGAAGGAATGACTTGGTTACACCACAGTTCAAGTTCCGTACCAGCCACAACAGAACATGGGCTAACAATGGTATGATGGGTTACTTCCGATCAGCCTGTTACAATACTCTTGTTGATGGTAACAAGCTGGCCTATGTGTATGGTCGCCACTCAAAGAACTTCTCTGTCACCAGCTTTGCCAGTAAGATCAGGGCTGCATCTGACTTTATTGCCAACGATGGTATGGATCAGATGAAAGTGTGGTATAATACAACGGTTGATCGTGACACTGCGATCTCACTGTTCAGTAATACACTTGCAAAGAGAATGGATAACGTGACCAAAGCACAGGTTCCTAACAAGGTGATGCTATCAAACCTGATGAAAACCTTTGACGAAGAGAACCGTCACATCATTGGGCGGGGTCACTACGAAGGCTATAGTCAGCAGACTAAAGGCACACTGTGGACTGCTTATCAGGCAGCAACGGCATGGTCTACCCATGTACCTAAAGCTAACACCCGTGTACTGCGTGAAGACAAGGTACGTAAGATGTTGGCATCACCACACTGGAAAGAATTGGAGGTTGCCTAATGGCAAAGAAGGCTGATAGTAAGTACGACCCGACACAACATCGGATCAAGAAACGTACATCAATCGGGGCGGGAACTCTTTCCCGTCCCACCAATAAACATAAGAGACGTAGCTTTAAAAAATATAGAGGGCAAGGGAGGTAGTTATGGGAATACTATTTATTATAATAGATATAATTATATTTAAAGCAATATAATGGGATACATTATAACTCAGTCAGAAGAAAAAGTCAATGTCCTTGATGACATAGATGTAATGATAGATGAAGAGAAGGAGGAAGTTTTTATCTTTGATTATTATGAAGATGCTGTAGCATATCTAAATTGTTATGGTATTAAAGAACTTTCCACAGGCTTTCCCTTTAATATAAAGATAGAGAAAATACAATGAAGATAATATATATATTACTAATAAGTATATTATATATAACACCATCAAAAGCAGACAACCTTTCATGTCTAGCAGAGGCAGTCTACTTTGAGGCACGTTCAGAGTCTTTTGTTGCACAACTTGCCGTAGCAAACGTGGTGCTGCAACGAGTGCAGTCAGAACATTATCCAGATAATATCTGTGATGTTGTGCGTCAGGGCAGAACATGGAAGGGAAAGCCCATCAGAAACAAGTGTCACTTTTCATACTGGTGTGATGGTAAGCCAGAAACTATTGCAAATGTAGATGCTTATAGTGAAGCAGTCAGCGCAGCAGAGCTTGCTCTACGGGGGGTTGTGTTGATCCATACTGAGGGGGCAACTCATTACCATGCTTCTTATGTCACACCCTACTGGGCATTAGATGAACGCTTCTCTCTTGTGGGGCAAATAGATAAGCATGTATTTTATATTGACAACAGCCGGTGATAGGAGTAAAATATGTCAGAAGATAATAACTTAAAGTCAGCTTGGGATATATTAAATACTAATGTTAAGATATTAAAAGCTAGAATAAAAGAACAAGAAAAGATAATAGATAACTTGAGAAGTGATCTTGCAAAAGAGAAACAAACAAATGCAAACACCGGGTGGGTAGAACACGATGACAAAAGTTTATGACTTTGATTGGCATCGACTAAAGAAAGAAGAGACGTTAAGAAAATCTTTAGGATATGATGAAGAGCTATGGTTGATAATGAAAGAATCAGGATATGATGTAACCCTACAAGAAGAAAGAGATAATTTTTTCAAAGACTTAGAGGACTTAGAGTGAGATGGCTAAAAATTTATGGCAGAAAGAACGCAGCGGTTTAATGCGTGACCTGATCAGAGAATATGTTGATGAAGGTTATGTCTATAAAGAAGCTAAGAAGTTAGCAAAGAAAGAAGCAGATAATATTATGGAAGATAAAGTTTCTTTTGTGCATGAACTGTGGGAGGATACCTTTGATGACTGTTGAATTGATTGATCATATGGGTAGCGATCTCAGCGTTGTTAATGCAGCAAGAGTTAGCTTTGATAAAGAATCATGTTGGGAAACAATACCTTTTAGTGGTCCGACTCAGAGAGTTCTTCAAGATAAAGATATTAAACTAATAAAGTATCTTGCCAAGCACAATCACTGGACACCATTTGGTCATGGCTCTGCACAGTTCAGGATCAAGGCACCCATCTTCGTAGCACGACAACTGATGAAGCATCAGGTCGGTCTGGTCTGGAATGAGGTGAGTCGTAGGTATATTAAAACTGATCCAGAGTTCTGGTCCCCTGATTACTGGAGACAGAGCGCAGAAGATGTCAAGCAGGGATCATCAAGAGAGGCAGTTGCCTCACCAAGTGTTATCAATCATATGTTTGAAGATGCACAACGTCACTGCGAAGATGCCTATAAAGCTATGATCGGTTCAGGTGTGTGTGCGGAACAGGCAAGAGCAATACTACCACAAAGTCTATTGACAGAGTGGTACTGGTCTGGTACACTGATGGCGTTTGCAAGAATATACAAACTACGGTGCAGCAAAGACGCACAGGTTGAAACCAGTAGCGTGGTTAAACCAATCGGAGATCATATGGAAAAGTTATTTCCTGAATCATGGAGTGCGTTATGTGGAAGTTAGTATTAAGAAAGGAGTGGGGAGATGTGGAGATTAAATCTTTCACTACTAAGAAGGAGGCAGAAGAAGAACTTCAAAACCGTGAACAACTCACTCAGCATGTTACCGGATTACCTACAGAAAGAGTTTATGAAATCAAGAAAGGATAGAGCTATGGAAGTTCTTGTTGAAGTATACAAACCAAAAGAAAGAGGACATGTACAGACATGCTTTAAAGCACCATGGCGTAAGATGGAAATGGTCGATAAGATAGAAACACTGGTATCAATAGAAAAGGATATAGCTGCACACCGACAAGAGTTATGTAAGGAACTTATGGAAAACAGTAAAGGTAAGTGGTAAACTTCTTCTAATTCACTGGAGATATCTATGGAACTTAAAACACACCAACCCTGCCCCGACTGTGGTTCGTCAGATGCACTAGCATACTACGAGTGGGGAACTAAATGCTTTAGCTGCGATGAATCCAAGCCCTATAGAAATGGAGAACAGATGCCAACCCAACCAACTCAGGTTATCAAAATGCAGAATGAAAATCCCTCATCCTTTATCTTCTCAGCTATTCCTGACAGGAAGCTTAGTATAGATACCTGTAAGAAGTATGGGGTCACTGTTAGTAAGAGTGGTACAGTTATAGATAAACATATGTACAAGTACTACGACAAGAATGGTAATCATGTTGCTTCCAAGTTCCGACGCACCAGTGACAAGCAGTTCTGGTCTGAGGGTAATCTCTCTGAGTGTGGTTTGTTTGGTCAAAATATTTTTGGTCAGACAGGTAAGTTTGTCACGGTTTGTGAGGGTGAGCTAGATGCTATGAGTGCCTTTGAACTGATGGGATCGAAGTGGCCTTCAGTGTCTATCAAGAATGGCGCACAGTCTGCCGTGAAGAACTGTCAGCAGTCACTTGAATACCTTAACAAGTTCGATACTATTGTTCTCTGCTTTGACAACGATAAGCAGGGCAAAGAGGCAGCACAGGCTGTTGCTAAACTGTTTGAGCCTAACAAGTGCAAGATCATGGACCTTGAACTGAAGGATGCCAATGAGTATCTGAAGACAGGTCAGCGTGAGAAGTTTACTCAGGCATGGTGGAGCGCACGTACCTTTACACCGGCAGGTATTATCAACCTTGCTGACCTTGGGCGTAGCCTGTACGATGAGACACATAACGAGACTTGTCCCTACCCGTGGTCCGGTATGAACGACAAGACCTATGGCATCAGGACAGGAGAGCTTGTGACGTTCACCTCTGGTGCAGGTATGGGTAAGTCCAGCATCATGCGTGAGCTTATGT
>CAACVC010000351.1_pt1 | contig 10504 bp, 9 predicted proteins | sample 2381761 | NCBI WGS metagenome assembly CAACVC01 (sample SAMEA5211966, study PRJEB30684) | marine metagenome | biome: Marine; feature: Epipelagic; material: Water | collected 2015-10-15 | depth 45 m
CTGATGTTCCAGAACCTCCACCGCCACTACCACCTTCATCTAATGTCTTTCCTATATATTGATAAACAGTAGCATAAACCTCATTTGATGATAAAGGAGCAACTCCTGCTGTAGTAAATTCCAACACACCCATTCTATAATCAAACTGGTAGTTAGCAGCATTTTGAGCTGTAAATGTTGCTCCATCAAATACTTCAATTCTAATATTATAACCAGGAGTATTATCATCTGCAAAGTTATTTGCTATAGATGCTGTTGAATACTTAGGTGATATAAATTGTGATTGTTGATCATCCTTTAATAACTGAGGGTTAATTGCTGAATAATCTTGTGCTTGTGTTGATGATGAAACAAAAAACCAAACTTCTGTTTTAGTACCATTAACAACATTTGAAGGTGTTAATCTAAATCTACTATAATATAATGAAATAGGATCCCCTGATGGATTACCTGCTGGTTCACCTGGTCTACTACCTGAAAATTGGACAGATAAATCTTGTCCACTTTCTGAGAATGGCAAAGACGCAGTAGCAATAAGAGAGGTTTGGGTATATATCTCAGAACTATTAATATCAAGAACACTAGTGAATGCTTCTTGATAATTTTCTAAAGTTTCGTGAGTATACCTTCTACTCGCTAATAGTCTATTGGACTTTTTTGTTTTATCTAATGCCATTTATACTCTTTTATCTCATTTAACTAACCGTTGCACTAATACTTGTTACAGGTGATTGGTCACCATTATATCTTATTATAACTATAAATCCTTGTGAAGTTCCATCCAAAACCATACCATCAGCTCCACGAAGAGGAATTGTATAATTAGTTCCAGAAACACCACCACCAGTATTACCATATAAATCAATAGCACTAGGGAATGGATTTTTAGTTCCATTAGCTATATTAGTAGCTATTTGATTTGAAGTTAATGGTGCTGGATCATATATCCTAGGAGTAGCGTAAACTCCTGTTCCCGAACTTTGGAATAAAATTGCTGCAGAAACACCTGGTGTTGATACATCATTCCATTCTACTAATGTTTTACCAACATTTAAAGTCATACTTACAGCTCCTGTTCCTACAGCTCTAGTAAATATTCTTCCATAAAACTGGAATGTAGCTGGGTTGAATGTAGGAGTTTGTTTAATCCAATATCCATTAGATCCACCTGTTTGAACCAAAAATCCTGGTTTTACTTGTAAATCATTAATAGTCATATCAGAATTATTTTCATCTATAGTTGTAAATGTGCTTGAAGTAAATAAATCGGCACCAGCATAAGTTCCAACCATTGAAGCTGCTGTAAATCTAATTCTATAATCTTCACCTGAGAATCCTTCACTAAATGATGTTGTTCCTGTTTGTGAACCAGCATCATATCCTTGAGCTCTACTATAAACTGCTAAACTACCACTTGTTGAATCTTGATCAAATAATGTAGAATCATAAAAATTAATGTTTGATGTATCTGTATTATTAATACTTCCTTTCCAATTTCTACCTGTTGATCTAAATTTAAAAGTATATTGTCTACTAAACATTGTAGCTTGACTCTGAACTGTATTTGTTGAATTTGAACTTAAAGTAAATGTTGCAGATGATGAAATAAAAGCAACATCATTATATACCGGAGTTGAGCTTAGTGCTCTTCTAGTTGATGGATTTCCACCATTAGGATAAACACCTCCATTTACTGTAGATGTTTGAATACCTGCACTAGTTACTGATATGCTAGTGTTACTTATATTAAGACTTCCTACACTACTCCAACCATTTGACGTTAATGACGTTTGTAGAGGCGTAGTAGAATAAGCATAACAAGGGTCAAAACAATTTGCTCCATCCGCACTAAAATCAAAACCATACGTAGTAGTTAATAAATAAGGAGCTCCACTTAATGATCTTGAAGTTGCAGTAAATGAAGTTCTAAAGGCGTTTTGATTCATTGTAATAGAAGGATCATTTTGAGTTATACTTAAAACTCCTAAAGTTGCTAATGTTGGAGCATAAAAACCTTGTGTTGTATTTGGTGAATCCACTGTATTATATCCAAAGGCTGCCTGCGAACCTGTTTTTAATCCTACTGCTAAACCATGTAATCTATAAAATCCTATAGATGCAGTTGTAGCTCCAGTAGTTTTATCTGCATCAGTAGTGCTCCATATTCTTCCTGATAAAGTTCCTGGTGAATTTAAAAATTTACCATCTTGATATTGTGCATCAATTGAAGCGTTAGATGAAGGTATTATTCCTAAAAACAAACCATCAGCATTTCCTGTAAGTTGTTCTGTTGAAATGGTATATGTTGAATCTGATGATGTTGAAAATGTTGAATTTTCATCAGGTGTTGGTACACTACCTCCACTACCAGTTTGATTGCTAAATGATTGAGTTGCTATAACACTCATTTCATAACCTACAACAGTTGTAGGGTTTGATAAATTTCCAAATGAAAATGTTTTATTTGGTGATTGAGAAATAGATGAGGTATTTGGTTGGGGTACTGGTACATTTGCTTTTGAATCTGCATTATAATTAAAAGTACCATAACTATTATATATAGTAGAAGGCATATGGTCACCATATGTATTGTTTTGGAAATTTTTACCTAATGGGTTAGTACCTACATCATGTAAGGGATCTGATCCAGTTTCTGCTGAATCTACAAATCCTTTTCCAATAAGATATTCTTGAACTCTTCTATATGATTCTGTTTTTGTAAGATCAATTCTAGTAGATGAATTATAATCTTTAGATAATTTAGCATTTAGATAAGTAATACTACCTAAAACCCCAGTCATATAAGAAGATTTATTTGTAGTTCCTCCTACTGAAAAGTCAATTTCTGTGCTATTCCAGGTGTTAGTATTTGGAGCAACATCAGGAGCAGATGCACTTAATAACCCAGCCATAAATCTTACAATTTCAGCTGTGTCTGTGTTTGCAGTATATCTATCAAATACAGAACCATCTAAATCTGTTTTCCATGGTGTTGTTGTAGGATACCCTATATTATCTGTATAATGCCATATAGACTGGCTAAACATGGCTCCATATTTTAAAATACTACCATCACTACCAGCATTATTTGGATTGGCTGTTACGCCTGTACCTACATATGAGGAAGACTGATAAGCACTAGCTGTAACTTGAATTGAAGAAGTAGTACCAAATACTACCCCACCATATTCACTAGTTGAAGTAAATATTCCACTTCCTCCTGAACCTCCGCCAGTACCTAATTCACTCCAATTAGCAGGATCTTCCCAATTTACAGAGGCAGTAGCAGATCCTAAATAACCATAATATTTAGATGACCCAGTAGCAAATACTATTGTACCAATTTTTCTTTTAGAACCAGGAATACTTCCTGTATCATTTATATCATCTAAAGGATAAGCAACCCCCTTTAAAGATGTAATATCTACTAAAGGTAAGGCTGGGTTATTATGTTCTAATATATCTGGAAATTTAATTGCCATATCTTATGTTATTGTTAATACTGTTCCACTTGCAAATGCTCCAGGGGCATTTGATTTATATATTCTCCAAGTTAAGGTTGCACCATAACTATTAGTTGCTGATTGTTGAGATAATTCTGTAAAAGCTCCTAATACAGGTGTAGCACCATCTTGAATTACACTACTTAAAGCTCCATATGAAGCTCTATATATTATATATGTAAATTTAGTTCCATCATTATTATCAGCTGTACAGGTGGGGTTCCACGCTTTGTTTGAATCTAATGCAGATACTGCTACATCATTATCTAATACATTTTGTAAATCTGTTCCACTTGCTATTACTGTAGCACTTGCTGCTAAATAATTTCTCCATTGAAATGAAATATTTCTTGTGGTAGACTGAGTATCAGCAGTACTTCTACTTTCTGTGTTAACTTTAAATTGTACTGTTCCATTATCAGTAGCACAATTTATTGTTTTTGTAGTAAATGAAATAGTATTTGAAGCTATTACATTAGTAGGACCAGTTTCATTGAAGTTTAAAGAGGTTGGTAAGTTTCCAGTTACAACAAGAGTTGAATTTTCTGGAAATTGACCATTAGGACTATCTACACCAGCACTAAAAGTTATACTATCACAAGTAAATGAGTTATTAACATCTCTAGTAGCGTAAGACACTTGTGAACCACCATTTTGAACATTTAAATTACTTACTGTAGGTTCTATGTATGTTATAAGCATTGTTCTTAATAAAGCTTCAATTGATGACCCTGCATTAAAAACATCTCCAGATATAATTCCTCCTACATTTTGATTTGAAGTTAAAGTTTGAGTTAAATCAGCACTTCCACCACCACCTCCTCCACCGGAGATTTCTATTTTTGCTATACCACCTCCAGCGTCAGTAACTGTAACACCTGAACCTGTAAAATTTATTCCTGTTGCAGCATTAATTATAGTAGTTCCATCACTCTGTATTTGAATACCCCCAAAACCTGGTATTGCTGATAAATCAAAAGATTGGGATAAACTACTACTAGGATAATAAAAATTAAGTTCGGTTCCTATTAAAGAACCTGAATAAAATAATGACTGAAAATTACCATCAACTTCCGCGAATGTTAATTCTGATCCTTTATTTTGCCTTAAAATTATTGCCATTTCCCTGCTTTAGTTATAAATATTAAAAATAACTCTCCTATTAAACTTTATCATTAAAACTAGCAGGGTTGTTATTTGAATGAATTGAAGTTCTAGAACCATTATTATTATTTTGAGGTAGAGTTTTTACAGTTTCTAAATCAAATATTAATTGTGTTGCATTACTTAATTTTTTTACTGATGCTAATTCTTTTTGAACAGTATCTGGGATTAAATAGCCATATAATTTTAAAGAAAATTGTGTACTTACTATCCTATTTCCAGCATCTTGAATTTCAACAGAGGTAGCATAATTATCAACACGAGCTCTAAATTTAAATCTTTCAGGATTACCCCAATAAGAATCAGATGCATAATTCATAGCTTCAACTATTTTATTCATTTGTTCTACATAATAAGTAGACATATAAAAATCATAGTTTAAAGTTACATAATCTGGCACTACAACGGCATATGATTCTTTTTTAGGTATTCTATTATTTAATATATTAAAATTATCATATTCATTTTTACGGCTATATTGTTTTTGAAATAATTGGACATTATTAGGATAATTAGCATCTAATTTATTAGCTATATTTCTTACCTTTTCAACACTATTTCTTTTAAAAGTAATAACAGGTAACATAATTTTACCTTTTTTATCCCTTAAGTATCCTTGTTTTTGAACTTGTGCCCATCTTTCTGGGGAACCATAATAAATTGGTACTTTTTGAACTACACCATTTTGCATAACTGTAGGTTTAATAATATTTTCTAAATAATAAAAAACTGCTTCATCATTTTCTTTTAGTCCTAATGAAAAAGGTTTAGTTTTATCATCTCTAAACGATACATGATTACCTCTATTATTTCTATCAGGAAAAGCTTTATTAGGGTTACCAGTTTCAGAAAAACCAGGTGCCCCTTTAGGTGGGTTATATGGTTGTTGTTCAGGAGTATTTAATAAAATTTCCTTTTGTGTCTTTGGTCTTGGTGTTTTCTGATCTGCCATTATAAATATCTTGCTTGTGTTATACCTAATTTGTCTGCCTGTACATAATGTGTTTTACATATAACTGAAATATTAGAACCATAATTACTTAAATCACCATTTAATGGAGCATTGATTGGATTTGGTGAATTTGGGTAATCTGGGTTTTTGCCCACAAAATATTGGTTTGAAATTACATCATGTACCTCATAATATCCTTCATTGTACATAATAACATCCCCTACTTGTGGTACTAAATCAGCTCCATATGAAGAAGTTGTATTAGTATAAGACATTCCATCTCCATTAAAATCTTCATTTTTACCCAATAAATCATCACGTAAAAAACTAAATTGAATTTCTTTATTAAAATCAGTTCCTAATTCACTTTCAGGATAAATTTCATCTGTTCTTTCTACTAAAGTATTTAGTAAAACAGGGCCCATATAATATTTTTCATGTGCTGCTTCTCCATATAAATTGATTTTTGTTTCTTCTAATTTATATTTGTAAAAAGCACACTGTTCCGTTATGATGTCCCCCATCAATTCCCTACTCATATGTCTGAATAGGCTTACATCTCTTTGTGTGCCAAATAGCGCCATATTATCCTATATAAATTACTCTTGGAACTCTATCTAATTCTTGCATTACAAAATCAGATTCAGCAGTTCTTCTTTCTAATAATTTTTCTCTAGAAGTTTCGTCAAAATATGCTCTTAATTGTTCTAATAACGCTGTCTTTTCATCTTTTGCAGCTTGTAATAAATCAGCTTGATTTAAAGTAACTTCAGCATTAGGTATAGGAACAGTTTCATATTTACCTCTTACATAACCTAACATTTCTTTAGAAATAGCTAAAGTCATTTCAAATATCCAACTTCTACCTATAGAATTAATTTTTTCATAAATTGGATTTTTGTAAGGAACTTCTGCTACTGTTTTAATTTTTTCATCAAAATCATCTAATACTAAAGAAGCTGATGATTTTTCTGATTTAAGCATAAATTCTACCCACATATTACCACAATCAAGTGAACTTGAAGTTGAACCAGATGATTGATAGTTCATAGATGTAGGTATTGGGAATACTCTTAAAACATTATTATGCATTTCAAATGAATAATTAGATATTCTAACCATATCATTTAATTCTATTTGTTGAATTATTGCCATATCATAATTTAAAGGCATCATTAAATAGCCCCCGCCGTAACCAAATCCACTTAACCCACCAACATCTAAACCAGCAGCTACAGTTCCACCTAATCCAAATCCATAACCATCATATGCATTAGACCAATATTGAGATGCTGGAGGACCTTCATAAAATACTCTCATAATTTCAAGATCATTTGGTTCTTTAAAACCATTTTCTTTAGCTAAATCATCTAAATTATAATCTTGAACACTTGCAGTTAAAGGAACTGCCATTTTATGCCAAGGAACGTTTCCACCAGTTCCAGCTTCAGCACCATATTGTTCTGAGTAATCAATTACTCTATTTAAATTTGGGGTTACAATTGTTTTATTAATATCAACTGTATTTTTTGCTCCTTCTAATGTTAAATAATTTTCTCTAATTTTATAAGCATATAACTCATTTCCATATATTGTTACAGCTTCTTCAAAGGCTGCATAGAAATTTTTTGCTTGTAATTCAATTTCTACTAATGGGTATCCCAATCGTAAAGCACAAAAATTAGCTACTTTATCTGCATCTTTTTCAAAGGCTTGATCATGATCATAAAACCCAAAAGGAGTATCTCCTGGGTGAAATGAACTTGAACCGGGCCAAATAGGTATATTTGCCATATTTTATTTTTTAAGCGTTAACAATTACATATTCAACATCTATACTAGCGCTAATAGCAAAGACAGAAATAAATTCTATATCTTGATCAAAGCTTCCTATAAAATCACTTCCTGATATTCCAACTCCTGAAAACATAATTGAAGAAGTAGGTAATACTTCCATAGTCCAATATGATGGTGATGCCCCCGAAGATGTAAATGATACAGCCAATGATGCTGAGTCATCCATATTTGTTATTCTTCCATATTTTACACTACTTGAGGGAAACAATGCTGGACCTGGAACTACACCATTAGTGTTTATAAGATCTACAGATGTTGTATTTGGTACCGTTACAATTCTTCTATCATAATTAGTTACCTTAGGAATTCTATAAAAGTTTTCATGTACTGTTCTTTGATTGCCAACAATGTGCTCCTCTTTTATATTTACACGAAAAGTATTTGAATTAACAGTTGATGCCATAATATTTTTATTATAAATATCACAAAAATGAAGTAAATAAATTTAGTACTTATTTTTTTCGCCTGCTTCTTCCACTACTTCCAGAAGTAGTTAATATCCCCCTTTGTTCTGCTTCTTCATATATTTCAATTAAATCATCTACAATAGGATCTCTGTGGTTTTGGAGTAATGTAACACCTGTCATATTTTTAATTTTTCTGGAGGCAGCATATAAAAATCTAAATCCGGAATCTGCTTTACTTCTTAAATCTACTTGATGGTCATCCCCACATACAATCATTTTAGATCTTAGTCCTATACGAGTTGATATCATTTCCATTTGTTCATGAGTAACATTTTGGGCTTCATCTACTATAATGCAAGAATCTAAAAATGTTCTACCTCTCATAAATGCTAAAGGAACTATTTCAATTGCACCTTCTTCAATTAATTTTTCTACTTTTACTTTATCATAAAGAGTGTACATATTTTGATAAATAGGTTGAATCCAGGGATCCATTTTTTCCCTTAAATCTCCTGGTAAGAATCCTATTTCTTCTTTAGATACAGTTGGTCTTGTTATTATTATTTTAGAATAATGTCTTCTTAATAATCCATCTAAAGCTACATTACAAGCAAGTAAAGTTTTTCCTGATCCTGCTTTACCAGCTAATATAGTTAATGTATTATTTAAAATTTTAGCTTTAGCTTCTTTTTGCTCCTCGTTTAATTGGATTTTAAATTTTATAGGATTTTTAATAATTCGTTTTTTTCTAAAAATTTCGTCGTTATGATGGTTTGAAGTCATTTAAATTTATTTTAATTAATTTATCTAGGCCTGCATTTATATGCATTGTTTCATTTAATAGAAGTTCGAATGTAAATCGATCATCTAAAGGTAAAACTAAATCTACTTGGGAGCCCCATCTAATTAAACTAAATCTTTCATTTTGAGTGCAAAAGTCTTGTTGCTTTTTAAATGGAGCAATTACATTTACATCTTCATCGGCAATTTGTATTATATGGTATGTGTAATCTAAAGAAGGTACATATACCTGGTTAGACATTCTTTCATTGAATTTTAAATAATCCATATTATTAGGATTAATTACTTGGTTTAGTATATCTTTTTCAACAGCTAACATAGGTTTATTAGTTGATTCAATTGGTTCTAAACTTTTATATTTTAAAACACCTCCATAAGGTATTCTATTTATATGAACATCATAAAATGACATAAAAATTCCTATAACTAAGGAAGGTTTATTATAATCTTTATCACCCATAACATCTTGAATAGTATAGTCTATACCCTTTATTTCAAGTACTTGTTCTCCGGGTTGGACTATTTTTTGATATAAAATAGTTCCATCAGCTGGGCTATAAAAATGTTCATTATCTATGTAAGTTGGTCTTACTGGGTCTCTAAAGAAAAAGGTATTACTTAATTCTGCTACGGGTAGTTTTGATAACTGTGCTACTTCACCTGATAACCAATCTTCTAATTTTTCAGCCATTATAAAAGAGTCTTAAAGTGATCTACTCTATTTAAATGCATTACCATACAGGATAACATAGCACCTGATTTCATATATTCAGATAAATTAAATATTACTGGTTCCATTCCTTCATTAGAACATATTTTTTCTAACGATGAGATTTTATGTTTTTCACCTTCATAAAATTCATCTGATTTTTTTAATTCTGATATATTTGATGCACATAAAACCATATTTCCTAATCTAACAGAATTTGCCATCCCATACATAGAATCTTCAGCATCTATGTCTATTATGTTTGTATATTTGCTTATTTTAGCTAACTCTTCTTTTTCATATAACTCAGTACAAACCATAGTTGAGCGTGTATTTAACGGGAATATACTACAATCTAAATGGTACATATATTCATCAACCATTTTAACTTTAATAATATTCATGTCAAAATTTTCTTCCATCCAATGATAAGTTTTAATATCTGAACGAATATCAAATCCTCCTATATATACATTATCATTTAAATATTTTATATCTGCTTCACCCTCCCATTTATAAGGTGATATATGAGTTTTATAACCCATTTGTTTAAAAAATTTTTCACCTACATATTCTTCACCTTGTCTAGGGGGTGAAGTATAATTAGATAATAAAATTACATTTTCATCTTTAATGTGGGGTAATTGTAAACCTAAATTAGCAACATATATTAAATCTTGAAAATCTCCTTCTGCAGGTAATAAATGGACTAATGATTGACCCGCCATAAAATTATATAAATCCATAAACTGTTTATATGCTTTAGGTCTATTAATATCCAATTCTTTATCTGACATTTCTTTCATCCAAACATTGTTTGGATCTTTTGTTGAGAATGTATGAGGGAAATTCATTACATAACTTTGTATAGGTAACTGTGAGGGTGTCTCTTTCATTTTAAAAACTTTTTATTATTAATTGTTATCAGGTATACATATAGTAACTACCTACTAGGTATACTACTTAAGTAAAAAAAAAGCCCCGCTTTCGCGAGGCTTTTCTTAAATATACTAAGTATACTATTAAATAGTATTCAAGTTTGAAACGTAAATTCTACCGTAGAATTCTGGTCTTAACATCTTCTTAGCATAACGAGTTAATAAACCTTTTC
>CAACVC010000353.1_pt1 | contig 10500 bp, 10 predicted proteins | sample 2381761 | NCBI WGS metagenome assembly CAACVC01 (sample SAMEA5211966, study PRJEB30684) | marine metagenome | biome: Marine; feature: Epipelagic; material: Water | collected 2015-10-15 | depth 45 m
TAATGGGTGATAAAGATTATAATAAACCCTCTTTAGTTATAGGAATATTTATGTCATTTTATGATGTTCATATAAATAGAATTCCTTATAGTGGAACATTAAAATATAATCGTTTAGATCCTATAGAATCAACAAATAAACCTATGTTAGCTGTTGAAAAAGACATTTTAAATAATGTAATTAATCCTAATAATATGGATTATTTGAAATATAATGAAAGAGTACTTAATACAATTTATAATTCAACATTAGATTATACATACCATATAGTACAAATTGCAGATGAAGATATAAATGTTATAGCACCTTTTAAACAACAAGGTGACTTATGTACCCAAAATGAAAGATTTAGTTTAATAAGATGGGGATCGCAAGTAGATTTAGTTTTACCTATTGATAAAAGATTCTCATTTGAGTTATTATTAAAAGAAACAATGCATGTAAATGCAGGATTAGATAAATTAATTAAAATAAATTATGCCAAAACCTAATATCTCAAAAACACCCCCCAAAGGAGCAGTAAGATTCTCTTTAAGTCTATCTGAAGAACAGAAAAAAGCAAAAGCCCAAATATTAAAACATCCTTTTAATTTTATAGTTGGTAAAGCAGGATCAGGTAAAACTTTATTAGCAGTACAAGTTGCTTTAGATCAATTTTTTAAAAGACAATGTAATAAGATTATTATTACTAGACCAACAATATCAACTGAAGATAATGGTTTTCTTCCAGGATCTGAAAGGGAAAAAATGGAACCTTGGTTAGTACCAATTCGTTCTAATATGAGAAAAATTTATAATAAACCTATAATATTAGAAAAAATGGAAAAAGAAGAACAAATTGAATTAGTTTCCTTAGCTCATTTTAGAGGTAGAACATTTGACAATGCTATTGTTATTGTGGATGAATTTCAAAATCTAACACGTTCTCAACTAGCAATGGCTATTGGTAGATTAGGTAAAGATTCTAAAATGTTATTTTGTGGGGATTCATATCAAATGGATTTAAAAGATAAAAATTATTCTGCATATCATGATATGGCTAAATTAATAAATTCTAAATATGTTCATAAATGTATTTTACAAGATAATCATAGACACGATGCAATTGATGATTTATTAGAATTATTGAACGGGTACCATTGATTTAATTTTTTTCTATAATATTTATAACAAAAATTATGGCAGCAGGTCGATATTCTTTTGTTATAGAACAAGGCGCAACAACAGATTTTGAGGTAATTTATAATGATAGTGATTGTGTTCCTATAGACTTAACTGGTTATGAAGCTAGAATGTCTATTAGAGCAACACAAAACAGAGATAGTGAATTATATATTACTTTAAGTAGCAGTTTAGGCCCTTGTGGTACAGGATTAAATTTAAGTGGTTCAGTATCAAGTGCAGGTTATCCTAGAGATTTAATATCAGGATCTATAGGAGTTTACATTTCAGCAGCTTCATCTTCCCAATTAACCTTTCATGAAGGATATTATGATTTAGAATTAATGTCTGGAAGTATGGGAGGAGTAGGAACTTGCTCTACAGTAACTAGATTACTTATGGGTCAAGTAAGATTATCAAATGAAGTAACAAATTCATAAATATCTATATGAGCAAGTGCGGATCAAATTGTGGGTGTAATAAATGTAAGGGTTTAGTTATAAAAAGTGATACTAATAAAGTTAGCTTAAATGACGTAAATTCTAAGATCATTGTAAAAGATGATAATAAATGCACTAAAGTTGATGTAACTGCTCCAACAACAAAAATAGTTAAAGTTGCTACTCCTGGTCTTAGGGGTCAACAAGGTATTCAAGGTATTACAGGTGCTGGAACCCAAGGTACTCAAGGTAGCACAGGTGCACAAGGTATTCAAGGTATTACAGGTGCTGGAACCCAAGGTATTCAAGGTATTACAGGTGCTCAAGGTACTACTGGAGCTCAAGGTTCTCAAGGTGTCCAAGGTACTACAGGAACACAAGGTACTACTGGAACACAAGGTACTACAGGTGCCCAAGGTACTCAAGGTATAACAGGTACTCAAGGTGTTCAAGGTACTACAGGAAGTCAAGGTATTCAAGGTATTCAGGGTGTTCAAGGTACTCAAGGTACAACTGGTACACAGGGTGTAATTGGTACTCAAGGTATACAAGGTATTACTGGACCACAAGGTATACAAGGTATACAAGGTGTACAAGGTTTAGATGGTGCTTTTGCGGGTCAAGGTGTTCAAGGTATACAAGGTGCTCAAGGTACGCAAGGTGCACAGGGTACTCAAGGTACACAAGGTATACAAGGTGTACAGGGTACTCAAGGTACACAAGGTATACAAGGTGTAGATGGTAATTTTGGTGGTGCTTGTTTTGATTATACTTTTGATTCATCTACAACATCAGGAGATCCTGGTTCTGGGGGTGTAAGATTAAATAATGCTACCCAAAATGCATCAACAGAAATGTATATTGATGTTGAAGATGATGATGGAAATAGTATTAATTCTTTTATGAATTCAATACTAGCTGTTACTTCAACAATTAAGGGTCATGTTAAAATTACTAATAGAACAGACGCAACTCAATTTTTATTATTCTCAATTTCAAATCTATCACAATCAGGTGGAGCTACTGGTTTTTGGACTATTAATTTAACTAATACTGCATTCTCGGCTGCAGCCCCCTTTTCAAATTCAGAAGATGTATTAATTTGTTTTCAAACAACAGGTGATAAAGGAGATACTGGAGCTCAAGGTACTCAAGGTACTCAAGGTATTCAGGGTATTCAAGGTATTCAAGGTGCAACTGGTACACAAGGTACAAATGGTACACAAGGTACTATTGGAGATCAAGGTATTCAAGGTACAACAGGTTCTCAAGGTCTTACAGGAACCCAAGGTACAAATGGTACACAAGGTACCCAAGGAACTACAGGTTCTCAAGGTGTTACAGGTTCTCAAGGTAATACAGGAACTCAAGGTACAAATGGAACACAAGGTACACAGGGTACAACAGGATCACAAGGTGTTCAAGGTACTACAGGTACTCAAGGTACAGATGGTACTCAAGGAACAACAGGTGCTCAAGGTATTCAAGGTATAGTAGGTACTCAAGGTATTACAGGATCACAAGGTACAAATGGTACACAGGGTATTCAAGGTATTACAGGTGCTCAAGGAATTCAAGGTATTCAAGGTGTAGATGGTACCCAAGGTACAGATGGTACACAAGGAATTCAAGGTATAACAGGTGCCCAAGGAATACAGGGAATAGATGGTACTCAAGGTATACAAGGTATTACTGGGGCACAAGGTATACAAGGTATACAAGGTTTAGATGGTGCTTTTGCAGGTCAAGGTGTTCAAGGTATACAAGGTATTCAAGGTATACAAGGTATTCAAGGTATACAAGGTGCAGATGGTACACAAGGAATAACAGGAGCACAAGGAATTCAAGGTATAACAGGTGCTCAGGGCATTCAAGGAATAGATGGTACTCAAGGTACAGATGGTACACAAGGTATTCAGGGTAGTACAGGAACTCAAGGTATACAAGGTATAACTGGTGCAGGAACACAAGGTACAACAGGAGCACAAGGTACTACGGGTACACAAGGTATTCAAGGTATAATAGGTACTCAAGGTATTACAGGATCACAAGGTACAGATGGTGCACAGGGTATTCAAGGTATAACAGGTGCTCAAGGTATTCAAGGTATTCAAGGTATTCAAGGTATTCAAGGAATTCAAGGTGCAGATGGTACTCAAGGTACAGATGGTACGCAAGGTATTCAAGGTATAACAGGTGCCCAAGGAATTCAAGGTGCAGATGGTACTCAAGGTACAGATGGTACGCAAGGTATTCAAGGTATACAAGGTATTCAAGGTGCACAAGGTGCAACTGGTACACAAGGTATACAAGGTATACAAGGTGCACAGGGTACTCAAGGTATTCAAGGTACAATAGGTACACAAGGAACTGATGGTGGGTTTGGAGGTGCTTGTTTTGATTATACTTTTGATTCATCAACAACAAATTCAGATCCAGGAACAGGAAAAGTAAGATTAAATTCAGCAGCTGGTTCAGCAGCAGGGCAAAAAGGTGCTACTAAAATGTATGTTGATATTGAAGATGATGGTGGTACATCTATTCAAAATTTCTTAGCAGCTATAGATGCAAATACATCAGCAGTTAAGGGTCATGTAAAAATCATAAATAAATCAGATGCAACTCAATTTTTATTATTCAGTATACCAGATTTAACTGATAATACAGGTTGGTGGACAATAGATATATCAAATCAAGCATTTTCAGCAGCAGATCCTTTTTCAAATGGAGAAGATGTATTACTTTGTTTTGTAACCACAGGTGAAAAAGGAGACACTGGAGCGCAAGGTATTCAAGGTATAACTGGTGCACAAGGTATTCAAGGTATTACAGGAGCTCAGGGTATACAAGGTATTACAGGTACTCAAGGAATTCAAGGTATTACAGGTACACAAGGTACACAAGGTACTCAGGGTACTAATACAGGAGTTATAGTAACAGATGATAATAGTAATGCTGAGTTTCCTTTAACATATATTATTAGCCAACCTGGAGGATCTGGAACAATAGCTGAATTTGGAACAGACCCAGGTACACTTGGATCAACTAGTGTTCCTGAGCTTTCATACAACCCAGCAAAAGCGACTCTACTTACAAATACCTTTAGGGGTGAAAATTTATATTTAGGTCCTTTTTCTGTAACAATATCAGGTTCATCTGGTAATATTACTTCATCAGGTAATTTTAGTGCAAGTGGTGCTATAATTTCATCAACAGCAAATATTGGAAGTATAACATCATCAATTATAAGTGGTAGTGATTTAAAAACTCAATTTGTAGTAATACCATCTTCATCAAATGCTACACAACAAGATGCTTCACTTTATTTTGGAGGATCTGGAAGTAGTCCAACAGAAAATGCAGGATTTATTTATGGTGATGGATCTGGTGGTGATAAAGATTTAGTCCTCGGGGTTAATGATTCAGAAGTAGTAGAAATTAATGAAGTCAAAGGAGTTAAATTTAATTCTAACATTACAGCTAGTGTTGGTGGGGGAGGTAATATAAGTGCAAGTGGATATATAACAGCACAACATATAACATCATCAGGTAATATAAGTGCTAGTGGAACTGTTATAGGTGAAAATATTTTAGATAGTTCAATTAACTTTTTTGGTGGAGCAAATTATAATCCTGTACTTTCAGGTAGTGTAGATAGGTTATTTATAGGAGATGTTAAGGAAAATTCTAGTGGACTTAGATTTGACATGAATGATGGTACAAATATTGTAACATTAGAATCTCAAGGAAATCCAGGATCAGCAGTACTTAATATACAAGGTACAATAAGTATGAGTGCTGGAATTAATGGTGGCGCTACAATTCAAGCTGAAAATGCTTACTTCGGGCCTAGTACAGTAGTAATATCAGGTTCATCTGGTAACATTACTTCATCAGGTAATTTTAGTGCTAGTGGTGCTATAATAGGGGGTTCATTTACATCCTCTAATGGTATATTAATAACATCAAGTTTAACAGGTTTAGGAGCATCATCTCCCTTTATAATAGAAATTGATAGTAATCCTATTTTTAGTGTAAGTAGTAGTGGAGCAGTTGTATATGGTAATCTTGCTACATTACCAACCCCAGTAACAGGAGGATTAGTTTACTCCGCAAGTAACTTCTATATGGGATTAGAGTAAAAAAAATAAAAAACGTTAATCTTACTTAAAGATTATATATTTATAATTAGATAAAAAACAAAATAAAATGGCAAATTGGAAAAAGGTAATAGTTAGTGGGTCAGCAGCAGAGCTTAGCTCATTAAGCTTAGATACAGCATTAACAGTAGCAAATGGTGGTACTGGTGCTTCAACATTAACAGATGGTGGAGTATTATTAGGTAGTGGAACAGGTGCTATAACAGCAACTTCAGTATTAACAAATGGTCAATTAATTATTGGTGATGGAACTGGAGACCCTACAGTAGCAACTTTAACTGCAGGTACAGGTGTTTCTATTACAAATGGTGCTGGTTCGATTGAAATCTCTGCAGCAGGTTCAGGTGGTACAGTTACTTCTGTTGCTATAGCTGGTACTGATGGTATTGATGTTGATTCAGGTTCACCAATTACTGGAGCAGGTACTATTACTTTAGGATTATCCAATATTGCAAATGATAAATTAGCAAACTCTACAGTTTCTTATGGTGGGGTTTCATTAGCATTAGGTGGAACAGATGCAACTCCTGCTTTTAATTTAGCAGATGCAACAGGTTTACCATTAACATCAGGTGTTTCTGGTGTATTACCAATTGCTAATGGTGGTACAAATATTTCATCATACACTACTGGAGATATTTTATATGCTTCAAGTGGTACAGCATTAGCTAAATTAGCAATAGGTACATCAGGACAAGTATTAGCAGTTTCATCTGGTGGTATTGTAGAATGGATTGATAATGATGAAGGTGATATTACTTCAGTTGCTAATGCTACTAATGGTGGTTTAGATGTAACAAATGGCACAGGTCCAGATGTTACATTAGCAATGGATATTAACAATTTATCCGCAGCAACAATTGATGTAGCAGCTGATTTTATAGCATTTTCAGATGAATCAGCAGCAGGTGATCCAACTAAAAAGGAATCAGTTGCAGATTTAGTAACAGCAATAGCAGGAACAGGATTATCAGCAACAAGTGGAGTTTTAAGTACAACTTTAAATCCTACAATAACTGCCTCAATTTATTCAGGTATATCAGGTGATGTTTCAATTACATCAGCTGGGGTTTCTTCAGTAAATTCAGTTCAAGCAAATTCAGTTGCTTTAGGAACGGATACAACAGGAAATTATGTTGCAACAGTTGCTAATGTTTCTAATGGTGGTATGACTGTTAATAATAGTGGTGCTGAAACAGCAGGTGTTACATTAGGATTAAATCTTAATGATTTATCAGCAGCAACAGTTAATGTAGCAAACGATAGTATTGCAATTATAGATGCTGATGGTTCAAATGCTACTAAAAAAGAATCAATTGCAGATCTTATTGCAGCTATTGATGGTACTGGTTTAACAGCAACTTCAGGTGTATTAGCAGTAGATTATGGGACTTCAGCTGGAACAGCTGCTCAAGGTAATACTGGTTTAACATTTAGTGGTACTGCAAATGAAGTAGAATTATCTACTAATACAGTATCAACAGTTGGTGGTGGTGGTAATGTTGTTATTGGTTTACCAAATGATGTAACAATTGCTAATGATTTAACAGTTTTAGGTGATTTAGAAGTATCAGGAACTGCTTCATTTAAACACTCAGAAAACTTGGATATTGCAGATAAGTTTATTACATTAGCTTCAGGTTCAACCACAACTACAGATGGTGGTATTATAGTTGCTCAAACAGCTACAGGTGGCACACAAACAGGTGAAGGATATGGATTTGATGGTTCTGCAAAAAGATGGGGTGTTACAAGTAGTTTAGATAATGACTCAGGTGCAATTGTACCTTTGGATTATATGGTAACAGCAAGAGCTACAAACTTAGGAGGATCAGTACCATCTGCAGCTCCAATATTTGGTGGATCTTCAACAGGATATGGTAACATTCATGTTGATACTTCAAATGAAGATATTTACATTTATGCATAGTAATTAAAAGTGAAAAAAGTTGTTAAATTTAATAAAAAAAGTTATGGCATTTAAAGGAAAATCAACCCCATTAGGTAAACAAGAACCTCAAAGAATTGATAATACTTTATCATTAAACCAAGAAGAAATAGAAATGCTTTTACAATTGATAAAAGCTTCTAACTTTAGTGGGGATATGATAGAAAAAGTTTATAACGTAACATATAAATTACAAATGTTACATAGTAAACTAAATCAATAATTATGGCTTTTATACCTGAAGAATGGACGTTTATACGTCAATCCCTAGATGAAATTAATATTAAAGGAAAAGATGCTAAAGGATTAGCAGCTTTACAAGTTAAAGTTGAGCAAGAACTTCAAAAATCAATTACTAAAAAAGAAAAAGAATTAGAAAAAGCTTTGAAGTCTGGTAAATAATATTTAATTTAACCATATTTATAATAAGATTATTGGCCCGTAAGGGAAGTGGACTCATTTTGAGTAGCCAACCGTAATAAAAAGAGATATGCCAAATTGGAAAAAGGTCGCAGTAAGCGGCTCAAACGTTAATTTTAATCAAATCACCTCATCTGGTGATATGTTGTTTCAAGATAGCATTCTTAGCTATCAGACAAATACAGACATTGATACTGGCACAGAAACTGTTGCTACTATAGACGGATCTGCATATAAAGCAGCATTTTTCGATTACGTAGCTGTAAGTGCAAGTGTAAATATAAGAGCAGGATCAATTATGGTAGCTCACGACGGAACCAATACAACACAAGCAGAAGCTTCAACTCAAGATTTAGGTAATACTGCAGGTATTAAATTTTCTTCTTCAATAGATGGTAGTAATAATTTTAGATTATCAGCAGCAGTATCATCAAATAACTGGTCTGTAAAGACTGTAGTAAGAGGAATTTAATATGGGATTTAGTAGAGGACCTAAAATAATAACAGATGGGTTAGTACAAATGTTAGATGCTGCTAACACAAAATCTTATATAGGTAGTGGTACATCATGGGATAATTTAGTGTCTTCAGACTCATTTATTTTATTAGCATCACCTACATTTTCAGATACATTTAATGGTACTATAACATTTGCAAGTGCATCTTCACAACGTGCTTCTGGTTCAGGAACATTTATTGAAGAAAATTTTATAAATAATCAAAATTTTACTATAGGAGCTTTTATAAAACCTACAGCTAACTCAGTTGGGGGAAATGGTAGAAGTGCAGTGTATGCAAATCAAAGATACTCATCAGAAGCTGGCCCTGGGGGGTTTGGGTTGAATATTATATCAAATCATTATGGATTAAGTTTAACAGCTGAAGATTCAGGAGGAGGCGGCGGATCAACTGATGCTACAAGTTTTCAAGCCCAAGCACAAATTGACATAGTTGCAGATGTACCTCAATATATAACATACACATGGGATAATTCAGGACCAACTATCAAAGGATATTTTAATGGTGTATTAGAAGAAACTTCTACTAGTGCAACTTATCAATGGACAACTTCTTCAGTTTCACCTCAACCAAATCCACCTAGAATAGCTCAAAGTACTCAAGGTGGATGGGGTAATTATTTTGGAGCAGATTATTATCATTATCATTTATATAATAAAGCATTAACAGCTGATGAAATTTTACAAAACTATAACGCTTTAAAATCAAGATTTAATTTATAATGGCATCATTAGGAGGACCAAATATAATAACAGATGGGTTAGTAGGACAAATTGATGCTAGTAATATAGCAAATTACCAATTTGGTGTACCCGATTCAGATGAAGGATTTTTATCACCTGATCATGAAGGTAGAGCATTTCAAGTAGAAACAGATATAGTAACAACTTCTCAATATTTTCAATTTGGAGCAGATAGGAATACAAGAATACAAATAAGTGGTACAAATGAAAATTTTGCAAGTACAACAGGACCTTTTGATTTACCTAATTTTGATGGATATACTATTGAAGTTGTATTTATGAGAACAGATTTTGGAACATGGGCTACAGGGGGTGGAACATATTATGATGGTATTTGGAATTATTATTGGAATCATTATTTAGCATTTAGAGGACAAAATTATACTGGAAATAAAATATACGGTACAGGATTAAGTGATTATGATATAGAAATGGATAGATATTATAATGTATCTATGACACATAACAACTCAGATGGTGCTCATAAAATTTACATTGATGGCAATTTACAACAATCTTCAACACAATCAAATCCTACACTTTCAAGTGGTAATATAAGAAGATTTTATGTTGGAAATTGGGATACAAGTTGGTCATGTGTAGGTAGAATTCCTTTAATACGAGTATATAATAAAGTATTATCTGCTGATGAGGTTGAAGAAAATTTTAATGCAACAAAAACTAGATTTAGCTTATGAATTATTTAAAAGAAATGAATGAATTAGATGTGGGCTTTGAAGTAATATATTATGATGAAAATTTAGTATATTATACAAATAATTATGATACTGAAGAAGAAGCATTAGAATTTATTAGTACTTTAAATATGACAGGAATAATAGAATAAAAAATAAATGTTTACAGGACCTAAAATATTTAATGATTATGATTTATCAAATATGCTTTGGTATATTGATACATCAAACCCAGATTGTTGGGATAGATCAGGTATTTCTTCTGATACAAAATTTTATAATCTAGCACAAACTGATGGATCAGAATATTTTTATCCTTATACTACAGCTAATGCAACAGAAGACAATTATGAATTAACTAAATTTTATATTGAAAGAAAATATGGAACTGATGGTACATTAAATACTAATTTT
>CAACVC010000355.1_pt1 | contig 10467 bp, 4 predicted proteins | sample 2381761 | NCBI WGS metagenome assembly CAACVC01 (sample SAMEA5211966, study PRJEB30684) | marine metagenome | biome: Marine; feature: Epipelagic; material: Water | collected 2015-10-15 | depth 45 m
TCAAAAAATTCAAAAGCTCCCATTCGCGTGTCCACACCTGTTGATTCAAGCGTCCAGTTTCTGGTGTTATCAACAGAATCTTGAATTGTTGACCCGGAGTGTCTGCTCGAGCTGTAATCCACCCATGGATTCAAATGACCCACCAACTCAAAATCTGACCCAGTATTGAAGCCAGGTATATTATCAGATGTTAAGTTTGTCATCTCTTGTAGAACAGCAGCATCGATGACTGGCAATAGTGTTGATGTTGGTGTGGGTGTGGGAGTGGGTGTAGGTGGTACAACTGTTGGGGACGATGATTTATACGAGTGATTAACTGGTAGTTCTGCTTCTAGGTCCCACTTGTGTGCAAGATACCCCTCGATTTTATGTCGTGTCGATTCAGTCACATCCTCTATAATAATAATTTCCGCCACTTGCCCAGCAGGAAATTGAGTGCCACTTCTATTTGCAAATATTCGTAAATTACCAGATGTTTCCAATTTTGTATCGTACTCTCCAACAATTGTACCTGCCAATTGTTCGCCGTTCAATCTCAGGGTGTATTCACCTGCGGTGTAATTGAAAGTAGCATTCCAAATGTTCATGCCTGTGATAATATTTGTTCCAGGTTTGGTTGAGTTACTACCTAAGTTCCTTGCAGAAATTTTACCCTTCCAACCAACGGGACCGGCTCCAATTTGAAAATCATGATTGTTAGCGGAAAAAGCCATGATTGAATCTGCTGAGTTATCAACCTGTGTCACGTTACACACAATAAATATTTGAACATTCCCGCTAGCTGGTAGTGCTATATTATATTTCTCAAAATAATCACCACCATCAAGATCAATTATGTTTAAATAATTTTGCGTTTTTGTTCCTGTTTTAGGATCACCATTCGCGGTAAGATGATTGTTGTTTGCTGACTTGTCTTTCCACAACTGAGCTTCAGATCCATCTAACGTGGTTATGGAGTCAATGTCACTTGAATCATACCATCCAACTGAAATGTCTAGCAAGCTTGGATCCCACAATTGTGGCTCCGTGATATCTGTTGGGGTCGGAGTAGGTGTACTAGTTGCAGTAGGAGTGGGTGTAGGTGGTACAACTTCAGGAGGTCCCATGTGTTGAGCGACTTCTGCTCCATCCATCATCGTGATACTCTCGTTGTTATTCACAGAATCCTCAAATTTACACGCTTTTGTACATAACGGGATGGTGATACCGGAGTATAAACTGAGTTGAACCTGTGTATCGTTCAACAACACAAATGTACACACACGACCTTCAGATACATCTCCAACAACTATTTTACTGCTAGGGGAATAATATTTAAATTGCTGTGCTCCACGTGTGCTATTCACAGCAACCGCATGCGTGTAAGTGCCCTGTGATATATTCACTTGAGACTACCTAAACACTACAAGTGATCCACCACCGGTCCAGGTGGCACTTTTTGTCACTAGAGGCAATACGGTTCCTCGATACACATGTATCACTACTGATGTACCATCACTCAATGTGAATGTCACATCTAGGTCATTCAAATCGTTTGTGTATACTTTGCTAGCTAGTTTCCACTGTGAACCAGAGCTGTACTGTTCTGCAACAGTGTATGTACCGTGTTCAACTCTCATTCTCCAACCCCGCGACCTTTTATAACTGTGTGGAATGGCTCATGAGATCCTTTGGCGAAAAAGTTTACCAAATCATATTCAGTGATGGGGAACAACCCGGCCACTTCTGCTGGCGCATCATCTCTATCACCTTCCATCTGAGCCTCAATTCTGAAACCATCTTTGTCATGCGGAATACCCACGACTCCTCCCCCGGTAGCTGGGTAGCGATACAGATGTGCTCCACCAATACCAGATCCTTTGTCCCATCCTATGTAATCCAGATCAACCTTACCAAACGCTTTCATGATGACCTCATCTTCCATCTCCGGAGCAAGTGATCTCAAGCTGGCATCTCCACCAATGGCGCTGCCGCGTTGATACATCTCAACAGCCTTGTCCATTTGATTTATCAACTCTTTTCCAGCATCGCTCAATTGCTCAACATCAACCATCTGCAATGCACTCTTCTTTTTACCACCACGCCTGTCGGCGATCTGCTGGTTCAGCATATTTTGCATGGCTTTGGCTTCATCTTGTGAGATAAAATCTTCTTCGGTTTCTTCAAATGTGACATGACGCTTTATTCCAGTGATTTGTTCGTGGGGATTACCACCAAAATGTTGCTCTTGTAAAATGTTATTGACTAGCTGGTCGTATTTCATATAAATTATTTATCGTCTTGCGGGGTAATAACAATGTTATTGCTCTTGTACGTGTGTTCCGATCATGACATTCCAATAATGTTCCGCGCCATCAGCATCAAATATTAAATTGTCGTACTCACCTTTACACATGAATTGACCATAAGCTTCCTTACCATACACACCATGTGTACCGCTGGTGTTACTAACGTTTAATCGTTGGTTTGCACCTTTATCAATTGACACAAGATTGACTTTTTTATAATCAATCCTTCCGGATGGTGACACTGTGCGAGTCAGCACTCGGAACTGTACATTCCATTGCGGTTGCCCTAGACTCCAGATGGCAACCACCGGGTCTTTCAACGTTGATGAAAATGTGTATTCAGCGTTGTTGTAACTGACCCTCCACACCTTGTTACCGTTGTCAGGTGGATAAGGTTGACCGTTTTGATTTCCTTGTGACACATATGGGTTATTCTGCATCGGTAAAGTGTTGACATATTTTTTAGGGTAAAAAACTGATTCTTCATCATAGTCCAGGAACCCAGAACCGGTAAACGCACGTGCCGAATTTCTTATGAGACGCTTCTCTTTCATCTGATCTATTTTTTCAGAATCTGATTTGTTGTCAATACCGTAATGAAAATTGTACGCGCTCAGATAGTCATAATCCTCACCACCTGCATACTTACCTGTAATTATGATATCGTCAGCATATGTGGAGTCAATAATAGTTCTGTTGTTGTTCATCCATGTGACTCGTTCAAAATTTTTCTTTATTTTCAGGGATCTCTCGATATCTGCAAATTTGTACGATATATTAACTGTACCGGAACTGGTTGTTGTTGGTATGTTTTTAAATGTTTGTCTCACATGATTAGCGTCATATCCCACAACTCTGGTGTTCTTGTATCTAGAGGTGACAACACTAGCAGCTGTGTCCTGTTCACTCACATCCACAGTGATACTCGTCCCGGGAGGTGTCATATGCTTATATTTGTTGTTCCAATTGTCTCTGATGTGCATGTTATCATCCGGTAACTGAACTCTACGTTTAATTTTGAGTGAGGATGGATCACGTGCTGGTGAGGCACATTCTACTGAACCAGCCACACGATCATATATAAAATCACAATTTGGAAATGTGTTTGTGACTGATGCTTGCTTGAAAATATACCTGGTGTTTGTACCATTGGTGATTCGTATCGGTACAGGTGTCACAATAACTTGATTGTTTGTTGTGAAATAACCACTCACAATCTGATCGTCGTCACGTGTGTAGTTTAACGTTGAATTTTCAAATACATCCTGTACATTCAATTGTACTGTTACTTCTGATGATGTTGCATCTAGATGTGGTACATAATATTTATACAGGCTTCCAGTGGTGGTGATATACTCAATTTGATACAGTATGCCATTTTTTGAACTGTAGTTGTTGTTCCATTCCAACTGTATTTTCCTCCCGGTAGGGTCAAGATCGGTTCGATGTATAACCTGTAGATCCGAGATAGCATCAACCGTATGCAAGCCTGTACCAGTGTGCACAACTGACAATGTGTTGAGACTAAAAATCGCAGAAAACTCGCTTATCTCACTAGGAGCATGGTATTTCCAGCTGTTGTCATCAGAGTTTGTTGCTCCAGGAGTGTAATATGTATAATCACCAATAAAACTTGAATCTTTATTGTTAGTATATTCTCCCTCCTCTGGATGATATGCTAAAAGACGTCTCGTTACTGTTATATCCTTGTTGAATATCCCACCATCTCTTGTTGTATATCTCCCGGTTAGAATCCACACACCGTTATGTGGTTCAATAGTGTATTGACAACTCTTAGTCACTCCTCCATCGACAATTTCACTGTTTCCACGATAGAAATACCCATCGCTCGCCGGAAACAAATTCGTGTCTCTCACGCGAGATAATGTCACCGTTCGATCAATATACTGTTCATTGTAACCAAAAGATAGGGCAAGATTCACTTGCGCAGATGGAGTCGCCATGTACTTCTCAGATCTCAGTGTTACAGGTCGACTGAGCCTTGTTACGTTTCGAGAACCAGCAGGACATTCAAACTCAACCACTAAACTAGGCTGTTTTGTTGAAGAATTATAGAATATATCTGATATGTTGATGCTGGTGTCAATTTCAAGATCAATTGCTTCATTCACTTGAATGTTCTTGGTAACATCAAAATCAGAGCCGTTTTTAAGTGTTTGTATACTATACAGACTCCTATTCTCAAAACTATGTACTCCTAACCGATATGATGACTGCACAACACCAGCAGCAATTTTTAAATTTTCATTATAATAATTACCAAGCATATACACCGGATGTTCAGAATTTACAATTGTTTGACCTTCCTGTATAGGTGTGTTGATCTCAATTTCAATAGGTTGATCGGCTTGTATAATAGGTTGCCCCGGTCTAGCACGAATGGACGCTTTGTCTGTCAAAGACACTCTGATTTTTGAGTCTCTGGGCATGTCCTTGACCATGAACAACGGTGCTCGATCCGCTTCAATTTCAACCGGTCTGATCTCTGTAGGTGTTATCACATACCAATCTGTACCATTCTGACTGTACTCTACAATATATTTTTCAACCCACTGTTTCCAGTATACCGTGTTGTAACGACCTTTTGTGCCAATTGCATCAACTTTCATTGTTCTTCCTAGATCCACTTGTATCCAATTGACAATATTACTCCATTTTTCTGATTCAGGGTAAGCAGCATACGGGTGCCAGATACTATTACCGTGTAGATATTTGTACCGAGCCATAGCAGGTCCGTGTGTGGTTACATTGCGCCAACTACTGCTAGCTGTCCATTGACCATCTTCTGTGTGTGTAGTTACAGCATCATACTCGCTGTTGATGTTCCGGATCTCAATCCAACCATCAACATTGCTGTTTCCTGCATCGCCGAATTGTGCTTTTTTATCAACACCGTTGTTGTTTTCATATTGATCAGCTGCAATATCGATAATATGACCACCAGACACATTTGTCCCCGGATAATTCAACCCGGTTATTTCATATGATTCTCCTGGTTCAACAGTCACGGTTTTTGTTTCTCCGTCGTTAAAATTATTTTTCCAACTGGCTCCGGCCAGGTTCAAAGTGTTCCACGCGTATTTATCCGAACTACTTCCTATTTCATTTGCTACCAGATCGATTGTACCAGTTCTACCACTATCTCCCTCGACTCGCATCCAATATCTGTCTTGACTGATTCTAGCATTTGAAACATCTGCTGCATTCACCGGAATAGAGCTCCATCGGTTACCGTTCCCCAAACCGCTGGGTATCAATGGAAACTGCGCTCTAGCTGGCATGTTTGATGTTTCAACAACACTTTCTTTTACTTGACTTCCAACCCAACGAAAATATTGTCTACCACTGATCGCACCATAATCAATATCACCATCATTTCTACTGCCGCCGCGGTACTGCACACGCACACCTCCAAGCCATCCAGATCCGCCATTGTTCGCGATCACATTGTGTTGACTGGTCCACAACACAACAGCAAGCTGCCCACCTTTGGATATGGAATCCAGTCGAGCCTCTTCCCATGTGTAAGATCCGGGTTGATACACAATATTATCACTGTCATTTCCACCGGTCTGTAAATAATACCCGTGGCGATCGCTGGATTTTGCATCAACCCAACCATTACTTTGAAATAATATAAAGTTAAACCCATTGTAGTGCTGACCAGATGGTTTACCAGTCGACCAATTCGCGTGATACTTCAAAGGTTCATAATCGTAAAATTTCGCATCAGTGATGGGTGATTGTTGTTCATACAGTTCCATCTGCATGCTCAATCCACCTCCACCACCATCATTCGAATCGTATATAGCATTGAAGTTGGTACCAACAATAGGCCTTACCCGAAAATATCTACCCTGTACAGACCTAGGAAATTTGTTTAATTTTTCTTTTGCAATCAGCTGGTTTCCATCCCAATAGTTTGTAGCTGTTGAATTACCATCCCATAGATCCGCATCCGTGTATCTCCACCCTACGATACCACCCATGGACACCATGTGACCACTGGCGTTTGTACCGATGTAATCTTTGTACGCGTCTGTATCTGTTGGATTCTGTAAAACATTACCAAACTCTTCAACAAACTTGTTTGTATCAGCGCGGATGGTGTCTGAAAATAAGCCTCGAAATTGGACTCTTGATGGTAGGATATCATTATCATACAATTTGCTCATGAGCGAATTTATATTGTCTTGATATCCCCCGGCTGCATCATGATCCGCCATGAACCATACGCCCCTGTCATTGTCACCTCCCTTGCACCAACTGACAAAATTGGTGTAAGTCTCATCAGTCATGAAATCCTTGTAATCACTCGATGAACCAGTAGAGTCAGTAAACATAATTACGTCATATTGCTCCAGCCTGTTCATTGTCACCAGACTGGTTCTATCGTCTTCAGTTGCATAGTGTACTGTGTGTTTACCATTTTTCGAACTGTCTAGTTCATAGAATAACGATCCCGGTTTGTCGTTGAAATTCTCGAAGTTATACCCACTAGGTAAATTTTTTCCTTGCCAAACAAGTATATTGGCGTTTGCTTTTTTGTATTTTGTTAAAAAATCAACAGCATGTCTCAAATATCTTGAACTTGTTTCATTCACTTTACTCAAAGTAACATCACTACTACCATAAGCTACCCAGATGAACCATGGACTGAACAGCAAATTTAGTTGAGGGTCAAATCTATACAATATGCTGGTGTTGTCACTATTTGTGTACCATGGTATATCCAACCATCTTTTCTCCCAGAGAGTACCAGTCACATGTATGTGATAAAACTTTCCAGTCACATCTTCTTCAAGTTTGAAATTACCAATATGACTCTTGAGATCGTTACTCAACGGTAAAAAATTTGTTGGATTTCGTTCATGATGCTCACGTGCCAGAGTGCTAATTGTAACACTGGTGTTACCCATGATAAGATTTTGAGCAGCTACGCTAGAAAAAGTTGAGTATAGATTGTGAAAATTGGCATACGCTTCATATGAAGTTTTGAACAGTTTGTCAACATTAACGCTTGTTTCGTTATGTGTGAAGTTGTAGTCGATCATCGCGTTTGTTATTCTCACCGGGGCGATCGAGTCGTTTACAAATTGTATAGTCTTGCTCATGTTTATAATATTGTTGCGTAAATGTTGATATGATACCTGTCACCGTTTGGATCAGGGCAGGTTGAATGTGCTTGCCCGGATAGAACGGTGCCACCAGGGTCGGTGATCACCACTCTGCATACATCATTATTTATCCGCTCGATTGACACATCACCTCTGTTACCGGGACCTGCGGGATCGTCGCGATCATCAATTATGTCACCATAAAAATTGATAATTTTTCCTTCTAATGCACTGTTGTAAGGTGTTATTGTGATGTTGTTTAAATTTGTTGTGTTCAATAATGAATCATTTGTGATGCTCATATAAAATGCTGCATGTGCTATGAATTCTGAACCTACACTGTAATTCGTGGGTATTGTTGTGATGTTTCTAGCTGGAACCGCGCCGTTCAAAGAACCACTGAATTGAATGATTGTATCACTTCTCACATAACATTTGATCTCTGCAACTTTGATTGTTTTACTATCAATACAAACAACTGTGTTTGAAGTTGTGTCAGGTACAGGTAACTCCAGTATGTATCCCTGCGGGTAATTGCTTCTAATATCATTCCACCGCCCTCCACGCCAACCAACATGTACTGCTGTTTCTCCTCCGGCATTGTTTGGTTCACCACTATCCCAGTATTTCACACCATACTCTTCAATCCAAGTACCGTCTGCCCACCTCCAACCATTTGTGTTATCCCAACCACCTCTGCTGTTATCTCTAGTCAATCCTATGTATGCAAGAGGTTTACCCGCTGATTCCCATGCAGCTATCACTTCATTTAGATTGTCTGTGTTCTTAATTACTGCGAGTCTACCACCTCTGTTTGACGCGTCTGTGGTTGCGGTAGCGTGTGAGAAACTTCCGGCTATATATTGATATGTGCTGTTGGTATAGTTGCTGGTGTTTGATACACTTCTTTGCATAAAATATGAATTTTTATTGTCATACCAATCATTCCATTTTCCACCCCACGCCTCAATGACATTTGCGAGATCCTCTCTACCACCACCATTGTTAGGTTCACCAGAATACCAATTAGTACAATCCGCCTCCGCCAGTTCACCGTCAGCCCATCTCCACACACCCTCGCTAGCCACATCCGTCAGTCCAATCCATCCACTAGCATAACCTGGATTAGCGGCTAGATATGCGTTGAATTTAGCTAACTGCTCCGGGGTTTTAAATTGAGCTAATTTGCCGCCACGATCGATAGCATCCGCTTTACACTCCTCATATGTTAAATTGGCGCTGATATGTTCATACTCAACATCCAGATTTCCTCCTAGAGCTCCGTAGTCTCTACACGCGCTCATTCTGATAATATTGTTTGGTTGACACCACATTATGTCATGGCTTTTGTGCTTGTGACTGTGCTTTTTGGACAGAAATGTTATTGTTTGTTCACCGATCTCTCTACCTGTATCTTTGTCACGTATATCAGGATCATTGCAGTCCAATACTTCAAAAGCCGGTGTAACAGATACATGAAAATGCTGCCAGCGTTTCTCGACAGTTGGTTCAAACATGTCATAACCACAATGTATTACACCAACCTTCATTTTGTATTGTCTACCAGAAATAAACAGCTTTGATTCATCTCTTGTGACAGTGTATTTTGGTGTGGTTACCGTTTTAGTTAATACGGTAGACTCGACTTGATTAGAATTCTCTCTCAACAAATCAAAAGTAACTTGATACTTTACATCCAAAGCGTATGACACATCTAGATTGTTCTCATCTTTGAACGTAACAACATGTTGAGGACACACTTGCCATGTACCGACAATGTTAATGTGGTTCGAGTAAGTGGTTTCCACCACTGGAGAAGCGTTAAACCTATCGATATCCCATTGTGATACCGAGACTATGTGTATTGCTGGTGTAGATGCACTACAACCTGTAGGCTCATTGTTTATTGTTAAGTTTTTAGTGACTCTCCATGGCCCGGACAATGGCCATGCTTTTGTTTCAACCTTATTTGAATATTGACTAAAGCTCCAAAATATTTGATTTTCTAATATATCATAAGTGTCATTACCACCTTCGGTGATCCGTAAACCACTAAAGGGTATATTATACGCTTTCTTCCATGCACCATCCTCATGATACTCTAAAACATTTACACATTCCGGGATCGAGTCCGCATATATATTAAACACTTTGTTGGGTATATCACCTCTCTGCGCACCGGGAAAATTACCTCTCAATTTTTGCGGTGTTGCTCCTGCATCAGTATCAACTAAAATTGACGGCCATCTCTCTGGAGAAATATCCTGAAGTTTCTTTTTATTATACCTTGCTATTACATCTAGCCGAGTAGACTCATATTGTCTGGGGCCGTTTATGTAGCTATTATCAGAGTCCGGAACTCGCAACAGTGTAGTTGCTGATGTGTTTGTGCTGTCTATTTTATATTTCCATGTGGCTAACACACTGCCGTTATAATTATGAACCTGTCCAGACACCTCAGCATACGCCTTGAAGTTGTATGTGATGTTGCTACCTTTTCCTGGTGATGCAATTGTTGCTTGGGCAGACCCATCCATCCGGTTGGCTTTAATGTTTGATTCAGTTAACGATTGCGTCGCCGCGGTCCCAAACTGGGTCAAATCTCTCGTGCTAACACGATCTCTTTGCCACACAAAATTCACATCCCCGGTCTTTCCAGTTGTTAAACCTCTTAAAATTCCAGAAAAATTGACTGATTCCTGTGCATCTGAAGTACACACTAGACCGCTACTAATCCCATTGACAGCATTAGTGGTTGATAATGTTACGCCACTCACAGGCTGTGGTTTCAATATAGCCACAGCACCCCATGGTTTTGTTGGATCCATGTTGTCATGATTATTGAATCTATCGTTCGGAGAGAATAACACAGACCAGCTTTGATCACCGGTGAATTGTGCTGATGTGAACATGTAACGTGCTTGAAAAGCATGTCTACTGTTGGCACAACCACGAGATGTGGTTAAGGCAATTGGTGCCGGAATGTTACCGGTCTGTCTACTTGTTACCCAGTTGTAATTGTAGTGCATGTATCTCCGGAA